>Ga0181585_10002853_pt1 | contig 15288 bp, 10 predicted proteins | sample 071ome_29_FD_132469 | JGI IMG/M metagenome (GOLD analysis project Ga0181585, IMG submission 132469) | Coastal salt marsh microbial communities from the Groves Creek Marsh, Skidaway Island, Georgia - 071407BT metaG (megahit assembly) | ecosystem: Environmental > Aquatic > Marine > Intertidal... | reverse complement strand
TGGTATCGCAGATGGCGTCGGCGATTGGACACGGAATACACAGAACGTCGCTCAAGTTGGAGCGCTTGAACGCGTTGGCCAAGTCGTCCACGTTGTACGACGATAAGTCTAGAGAGATTGCAGAGACGAGCGCGGTGATCAAGTTGGATATTCAGGCGTTGAATGAGTCCATCGTGGAGCTTCAGAATGTGGCGGCTCGGTCGAGAAGGGATGGGACTGGGAGTAAATCTGCGGCGGACCACAGCGGTACGGTGGTGGATACGCTGAAGAACCGTTTGGCGACGGCGACTAAATCGTTCAAGGAGACGCTGACGACGAGGCAGCGCGAGGTCAAGGCGGGAGAGGAACGTCGCGCGGCGTTGGGTGTGTCGACGCCACAGGCTTTGGATGCGGGCGTGGACTATCTCGGGGATGACCCGTTTGCGAAGGCTATGCTCGCGTCGGGTGCGACGCCGAGCAACGCGTTTGGAAATCTGCAAGGAATGAACCGGGCGAATGATTTCGTACCGAGACCCATCGCGCCGGGTGCGGGCGCCCCGCCACCTCCGGGTGGATTTGCCCAAACCCAGGGCCAGATGCAGCTGTACAATCAAAACAACGCCTACGCTGATTCCAGACAGGAGGCGTTGCAAAACGTCGAGCGCACCATCACCGAGCTTGGGGGCATTTTCCAACAGCTCGCCACCATGGTGAGCGAACAAGGCGAACTCGCGATTCGCATCGATGAAAACGTCGACGACACGCTCGCAAACGTCGACAACGCGCAGACACAGCTCTTAAAGTACCTAGACACGGTATCTTCCAACCGCTGGCTCATCATGAAGATTTTCGCCGTGCTCGTCTTCTTCATGACTGGTTTCATAATCTTCGTCGCTTAGGTTGCTCGTTTCGTTTCATCACCCGCGCGCGTCGACACTTTCGTCGTCCAAGTTGTAATAGTTCACATCGGCGGAGCGCGCACGCGCGCGAGTAGTACCGACTCACGTAAAATCCTCAACTCGAGCGCGCGCGCGCCTCAGTCTTCGCTCCTCGCGTCCTCACTGAAGATGAGTGGACGCCACGACGACGGACGGATGGTTCGATACCCGTCCGCGGTGACGCGCGTCATCTCTGGCGACCCGCACGCCGTGTCGTGCGCGCTTCGTGAGGACGCGGGCGACGATGTTCGCGCGTTCGACGTGACGATTCGTAACGGCGTGACGGGTGCCAGGTTCACCGGTTCGTTACGCATCGCTGCGCGCGACGACGCGCGATGGCGATCGACGATGAACGCGTTGACGAGCGCGAAGTGGAAAGACGTGTCCGATGTGTTTGATTTCGCGCTCGAGCGAAACGAGAATGAGGATGACGAGGACGGGGGGCGCGGTAAGGTGGAGCTGGTTTGGAGATTTTCAGAAGAGGCGCGCGCGGAGCGGTTCGACGCGCTCGACGAGGAAGAGGAGTACGACGAGGTAAAGGTTGAGCGAAAGAGTAAATCGGGTGGGAAAATGCGAGTAGGCGTGTTGGAACTGCGTGAAGACGAGACGTGCGACGCGAAGAGGTGTGGGATGGATGCGTTGGCGTACGCAGAGTCGGCGGAGCGAAGCGCGGCGCGGGCGGATGCGGCTGAAGCGCGCGCGAGAAGATTGGTTCTCGGGGCGGAAACGTCGAGAAAACGGGCGGATGAGGCGATCGAAGCGATGAGGGAGACCAAAGAGGATATGGCGAGACGGGTCATGGCACTTTTGAATGCGAAAAAGACAGAAATGCGCAGGATGAGGGAGACGTTGGACGCGGCGGAGGCTGAGGTGGAGGATTTGAACGCGAGATTGGCGCGGGCGAGGGAGAGCGGTCTCGCGAACGGTACCGCGCCGGTAGAAGACGGTGATGTGCCTGGATTGATGCTCTTCGATGATAACGACGACGGTGAGTGCACCACAGACGACGAGGCGAGCCCAACGCAGAGAGGTGAAAGAGTTTCGATGCGCAAACGTTTCGGCAAGCAGACGCAGTCGCAAACGCAATCGCCATCGCGGAAACGCACGAAGACAACGACACCGGCGACGAAAAAACGATCGCCGAGACAAAAGAAATCATTCCTCGCCAGCACGCTCGCGCTTCTAGACACGGAATAGTACTTACGGAAACACAAAGATATATAATAGATGACATTTTTTTTCGCGTTCTCTACAACAACCCATTCTCTTCCATGTACTTGGCTGCGCTCCCGTGATCGTCCTCCACCAAGGTTCCGTTCTTCCAACACCCAGTCGCCTCTCCAATCTTTTTATGCTTCTCGTACTCGGCATCCACCGCCGCTTTATCCCCCTTCCACCCTTTCGGATACCTCGCCAACGATTGCGTTCCCATCAGCCTCGACGCCTTCACTCGCAGGTTCAGCGTGTCCCACTCCGGAAGCAACTTTTCCTTGATCGTCCCCCACTCACCGATTCCGTACTTTTCGATCCCGGCGTAGAGCTTATCCTTCTCCGCCGCGCCCCATTTTTTCGCCGCGCCCTCGAAGACGACGCGTTTCGGTTTAAAGAAGGACTGATCGATCGACCCGTCTTCGTTCAGCGCATCCGGACGCGTCACCGCCAGTCGCATCCGGTTCGCCCACGCCGTTCGCGGGTCCGCGTCCGTCGCCGTCGCCGTCTTCACGGTCTCCATCGCCGTCGCGTTCGTCGCTCCGGTCCGGACGTCGACGTGTGACGCACGGACGGACGAGATGGATGGGCGAGAACAGCTTTGTTTGAAAAACAGTTTTGACAGAGGACGCAGAGTGTGTCAAACATCGAGTCATGACTCGTCGAATGTGAATCACGGACACATTCACAATCACATTCGCGCGCGCGGGCGACGAGGGCGCGGGCGCGTCGTCGAGTGGACGCGCGCGAGACCGGTTTGATCTTCTTCTTCGTCGTCGTCTTCGTTTTCGTCGTCTCTTCCGATGCTCAACGCCATCGCCCGCGTCTTTTATTCACGGACTCGGACTCGAAAGAGTGAAAAAGTGCACCGCGTCGTCTTCGTCGGCGTCGTCGTCATTAACCGACGCGCGCTCGGTCGGTCGGTCGGTCGCCTCGCGTCTCGCGTTCGTGTGAGGGACGGAACGCTCTCGACTGTCGTGGTGTCGTGCGTGCGTGCGTGAATCGCGTCGCGTTCGTCGTCGCGGTCGCCATGAAGAAGAATAGAAGAATCGCGGCGGCTAGGATTGCCGACGCGCAGAGAATCGAACGCGACGCGCTGAAAAAGAAGGAGGAGAAACGCTTGAAGAAACTGGCGGAGGCGGAAGCGAATGAAGGCGGTATGGCGGTGGACTCTGGGTCGGGGAAACGGAGGGTGACGACGAACGTGAAGGGGGGGATGAGCGAAAAGGGAATTCGTACGGCGCAGGCGAGCGCGTTGCGAGTCAATCGTAAAACCGCGGGGGTGGAAAAGAAGAAACGAGAAGGGAAGAACACGCATAAACTCGTGCGCGGGGTTTTATTGACGGGTAAGGTGAAACTTCGGAAGAATGCAGTGGTTAAGGGCATCAAGGTGGTGGACGCGGCGACCAAGCAAATGGCTTTAGACGCCATAGCGGCGGAGAGCGGAGCGGCGACGAACATGGACGCCGCGTGACTGTACTAGATGATGAATAATAACAATGGCTATTCCTAGAAAAATCTATCGAGTATACATGCTTTTGAACGACGCCACGAAGCGTCTCGTCTCGTGCAGACGGGACGGGAGGGCGTCTTTTCATTCGGCTCGTCTGTCGCATCGCATGACAAACAACTCCTCCTCATCCGCTTGACACCGGCTGACGAGCTCGCACGCCAATCCATCCGCCTCGAGCGTTTCCATCACCTCTTTCGGTTTGTTTTGCGAGAGCAAAATACACAGAAAGACGCCTCGAGGCGATAAAACGTCCTTGACGCGAGGCAAGAGTCTATCGAGCACCTCTCGTCCGTCGACGCCGCCCGCCCACGACGCGGTGATCCCACCCACACCCACCTCTTCGCTCGGCGTCACCACGTACGGGGGATTGAATATCAACACATCCACGCCGCCGTTCGACGCGATCGCATCCTCGTGCGGTACCAAGAGGTCACCCAACGACACGTCGTACGCGCGCTCGTCCACTTCGTGTCTGTGAAAAGTTACCCGCGCCGTCTCCACCGCGGACGGATTGACGTCCGACGCCCGCGTGCGAGTCACCTCTGACGCTCCGTGCGCGCGCGCCAGCAGCGCGTTGGAGCACGCGATGTACCCGCTGCCCGTTCCGAGCTCGACGACGAGTCGAGGCATTCGGTTGGGCGTCGAGAGCTCTTCGGTCCACAGGCGTTCCAAGGCGTCGACGAGGAGGAAAGAGTCCTCCGCGGGCGGATAGACGTCGTCGTGGACGCCTATCTTTGCCATCGATGCGAGGTTGGAGGGCATGGCGGTTCGCGCCGGGCGAAGGTTGCGCGCGAGTGTGCGGTTGAGCTATTCTCTGTTGAACTAGTACCACTACTGCTATTCAGCTACTCGCTAATCGTTGGCGGCTAATGATGCACGCGACGGCGTACTCAATTCGTCGCGGCGCGCTGGGCGCGATGGAGCGCGGCGAGGGCGTTGGAATCCATGTGGCGACCCTCGGTGACGGCCCTGAGCTTGGCTTCGAGGACATCGGCGGTGCGTTTGCGGTGTTCGATGCCGTCTCGAACTGAGGCGACGGAGGTTCGTAGAGCGGCAGCTAAACCGACGAGACGCTCCTCAGCAGCGGTCGTATCGCCCTGAATCACTTTGAATCTCGCATGCGCCTCCCTTGTAACGCGTTCAGTGAGTTCCTGGACGCCGAGATTGGACTCACCGCCTCGGGAGAGAGTTTGCTTGGCGTTTTCGATGCGCTCGAGTAACGATTGCTCAAGCGCGTCGGTTTCAATCTGTAACATCCGCGCCCTCTCACGGGCAGTTTTCGCCTCCTCGACCACGGCTACGCTGGCGAGATTGGTTTGGGTGATTATGTCGTGGTACTCTTCGTCTTTGAGTACCGCCTTCTTTTCGCGAAGCGCAATGTCCGCCGCCGCTCTATCCTTGGCTGACTCGCGTCTAAACGCGTTCGACGCGAGCGCAATTTCATTCGATGTCTTCCTCGAAAACTCGCAGGCAGACTCCAAGCGCGACGAGATTCGTTCGCACGAATCTTCGAATGATCGAAAGTCGTTTAGCATGCTCTCTCGCGTGTCTCGCATGCGCTTCAAAAGCGCCACAGTGTCGATTTGATCTTTACCCGGGTCATTCATCATGTCGACGACGCCATCCGGACCAAAGGTTACTTGAGAGATGTGCTGGGGCAAGGCTTCAATAGCGTGATCTCTGTAATTCTCGTTGGCGACCATTTCTCTGCACCCGAAGCGGGCGTGCTCGCAGTTGGACGCCACAACCGGACACGTAGTTCTCTGATGTTGCTCCGCCTGCGATCGAGGCATCGTTCTTGAACAACGCGGACAGTGATACTCCCTCGCGGTACACTGGCTCTTGTGCGCACCCATCTGTCGAAGACTGACTTCTCTCTGGCAAAACTCGCAAGGTCTTTGTTGATATTGGCACGACGCTTGGTGCTCACGCAGACGCGACCGCTGGATGATTTCTTGACAAAACGTTCGGTTCTCCGAATCTTCAAGTCCGCACACGACGGGATGCGCCTCGCAATCCGTCGCAACGTGATTCTCGACATCATCTCGCGGACCACGCCAGCGACAGCGTCTGTAGGGACAATACACCTCCATTTTCCCGCAGAGCAACATGTGTGCGCGCAACTTTCGCGCTTGCACCACGCGTTGACACTCTAAACATCGAACCGGTCGATGCCGACAGTGTTCTTGGTGTTCCTCGATATCCTTCCTGGGGAACACTTCGTGGCACTTTTCAGCCTCGTTCAGGCACCCTCCAGGGAACCCACACCGAGTGAGCGCGAAATCACACTGCGCCTCGTGTTCGTGCGCGTCCCGAAGTCTAAGTATGGATTTACATCCCTTTGCACCCATTTTCCAATCCAACTTTCGCGCGCTCAACCGATGTCCCTCCGTCGCGTGACAACACGCAATCACTAACTCGTCAATCTTCTTCTGCGTTTGCACATCCAAACCAAAAATCGACGCCCTTTGTTCTCCTTCCACCGCTTTACCGCAGGGACCACAAAACAACCGCCCTTCGGCGTTCACCATCGGTTCCGCAGCCACGTCTCTACACTTGTAACATTTCAATTTTTCATCCGGCGGCGCGTACAACACCGTCGCCGCTCGTCTCCATCTCGTCAACGATTCGCTCAGGTACACCCTCCCTTCCGATAACAACGCGCTCGCATCCGAAATCCCTCCAGGAATCCTTCCCGCCGTCTCTTCCCCTCGCAACCGCGTCAACGTTTCATTCGCGACGTCTCTCGTCAACGGCAACGCGTACAACGGATACCACGCGCCTCTCTCTTCTTCCGACGCCTCGCTCTCCGTATCCGATCCGTCCGACGTCGCATCCGACGCGTTTCCATCCGTCGCATCAATCGACGCGAAATGCGCCCGTATCTCTTCCGGTCGCATCGCGACGCCGGCTTCACCGGATATCAATTTAACGATTCGAGTCGTCGTGGCGCGCCCATCCTCGTGACGACCCCCGCGGCCATCGTCCGAGTCGACGACATCCGTGTCTTCTGAACGCGCGTCGTCATCGACCTGAAGACGGGCGTGGAGCGGGGCGTCGTCTAACGCGGGGTGTGGGGCGTGGGGCGCGCCGCGCGCGCGGCGTGGCGGCATGCTTTGAGGAGTGCGCGCGCTTGAAAGTTGGTTATCGCGCAGTCGCGCGTTCGATGCGAAGACGCCGTAGCGCGCTCAATTTTTCATGTAATGTTACAAACGAACGAATCGATATTTAATGTACACTAATTCTAAAGGATGAAATTCACCCGTTTCAAAACCCGCACAGGTGCTCGGGCTTGAGGATGACGCCAAAGTGCTCTGGGTCTGCGCGGGCGTCGGATTCGGCTTGTCGAGCGATGAAATCCTCCCGGGCGTCGCGGGCGGCGATAGCCTTTGGATTGAGCGTCGACCCTGTGGGTGGTTTTTCGAGCTTTTCTGCGCAGTAAAACATGACTTTTGGGGTGGACTTGTGCTCGACGACGCGCATACCGCACGCGCGGAGGTATCGCGTCATCTTTTCGTGCGTCATGCGCGAGGACGCCTTGACGCATCGAACCGGAATCATTAAAAAGAATAAACCACCAGTGCGTAAAAACGTCGCCGTTCGGGCGAGCATTTCCCCTCTCAGCTCCGCCGTGGGCACGCAATTGAGCACCATGCTCGAGTGCACGACGTCGTACGCCCCGGGTTCCACCGGCAAGTCGAAAAAATCAATCTGTTCAATCTTTGGATGCTGCGACCGAATATCAATCGCGCGCACGTCTAAAAACTTTGCGCTCATCAAATCCGTATTAATCGCCCCAACCTCCAGCGTCCGCAACCGTCGTTCACCACTCTTTGGCCTGAAATCTCGCTTCGTCAGCATTGAAAACGTCCATTTCGCCGTACGGTGTCTCTTCGTCGTCAAAACGCTCGCCTCTTGATACGCCGCCCGTCCTCCAATTTCTTCCAACTGTCTCTTCGCCTCCTCCTTCTCCCTCCCGTTCGCCTGCGTCCCGTCCAAAATCCGCGTCAACCGGTGAAACTCAGACGTCACGCTTCGCGCGCGTTTCATCGAGCGCATCCCCGGTCCGAACAGAGGTTTCTTTTGCTTTGTCGGCTTCTTCTTCTTCTGCTTACCGCCGCCAGCACCGCCACTCATGACTGGATTGATTGTTGATCAACGCCACGAACACGAAACGACGACGACGACGACGACGACGACGACGACGACGACGACGACGAACGAACACTTCGCCTAGACGGGCGGTCCAGACAGACGGACAGACGGGCAGACTGTGACGCGTCGACGCCGCGCGAAACTCTGTCGGGTCCGAAATCCGAGTGTCGTCGCTTTCGAGAGTCCCTACCAAATCGACGAGTCACGAATCACCAATGGGTCATTTTCACGAACGACGCCGAGATGAACACCCGGGTGCGCGATCGACACAACGACGCGCGCGCGCGACGGAAGCGACGAAACCGCCCGCGTGCGATCGAGACATACGTGACCACACACCGCGGTAACCATGGGGAGTACGTACCGCGACGACGACGACGGCGGCGGCGAAGAAGAAAGGATGGATAAACGTCGTCAACACCATCACCGATCGTCATCCTTCGATTCTCTCAATTGTGATCCGATCCGAGTCGATTATCGATTATCGATTGGATCCATCGCGCGAGATTCGACGCGAAAGGGGTGAAAAATACATGTACTGATGACGACGACGACGACGACGACGACGACGACTGACGCTCGCTCTTTCATCGTTTCGTTTCGCGAATGAATGTAGTTTGCTTTTCTTCTGAAGAACCGACGATGCGGGCGGATTTCGGTCCGAGGCCGCACGACCCGGACGGCGCCATGGCGTGGGAACTCGCGAACGCCATCGCGGCTGAAAACACGCAGGAAATCATGAAGAGAGTGTTGTTGAACATTCCTCGATTCGCCAACCCGAGAAAGATGATGCGAATGGATTTCATCCAAAACGTAATCGTGGCCAAGTACAACGAGTTGGGTCTCGGCGACTTGAAGAGCGACGTGGTTGAAAAGACTTCGGGCGATTTGCAAGACTTTATGATGGCTCTCTTGGGTGACCGCTTGGATTTCGAAGCGCAGGCGATTATGCGGGCGATTAAGGGTTTGGGTACGGATGAGGCGACGCTCATCACCATTCTCTGTACCATTGCCGAGGAGGATATTCTGCCGTTGCAAATGGCGTTTAGCTCGCGATACGAAAAGTCTATGGAGCAAGCCGTGATTTCGGAAACGAGCGGCAAGTTTAAGCGCGTCTTGGTTCTCGCCGGTTGCGATGGCGTCGGTGAAACTTACGCCAAGGTGATCAACTCTGCCGTCGCGGGTTTGGGTACCGATACCACGGCGATCATTCGTCTCATGGTGACGGCGACTCCAGAACAACTCGACGCCACGCGCGAGGCGTACTCCAAGCTCTACGGTAAGGATCTCATCTCTGCCGTCGGTAGCGAGTGGAAGGTGAGCGGCGATTTCAAGAGAATTATCGAAGCGCTCGCCAAGCGTCACCCGTCCAAGGTTAACGACGACATCGACATTGATTACAGTGCCGACGTGGCGGCGATGCGAGACGCCGTCGAAGGCATGGGCACGGATGAAGCCGCCGTCATCGCCCTCTTGGCGGACAAGACAGCCAAGCAAATCGAAGCCTTCCGCGAGGCGTACAAGATTGAAACCGGTGAACTCTTACGCGAGCGCATTCGCGACGAGACCACCGGCCTCTTCGAGTCCAAGCTCTTCCGCGAGACGCTCATGGGTTTGTTGACGCCGCGCGAGGAACAAATCGCCGTGTACATTCGCGACGCCATGTCCTTCTGGGGTAACGACGACTGGGGTCTCATCTCCATGCTCACGCACCGCACGGATGAAGAACGCGAAGCGATCCGCACCGCGTACACCTCCACCTTTGGCGCCGATCTCATCGGTGATCTCCGATCCAACTGCTCGGGAGACTACGAAGACGCCCTCGTCGCGTGCATCGCGCCCAAGGCGCGCACGCTCGCTCGCGGTATTCGTAAAGCCATGTCTGGCTGGTTCTCCTCCACCAACAAGACGGGTCTCATGGCGCTTCTCACGCACAAGGATGAGCTCATGCCCACCCTCCGCAAGGAGTTTGAGAAGGAATTTAAGGGTAAGACGCTTCAATCCGTCATCAAGTCTGAGTGTAAAGGCGAATTCGAGGCGGCGCTCGTGTCCCTCGCCATGTACACGCCGCCGTCGGGCGATCTCGTCGAGTACGCCCCGCCGCCTGAACAACCCGTGGCCGCGGCGCCACCACCACCGGCGGGATACGGCGCGCCGCAAGCCGGCGGGTACCCGGTGGATCAAAACTATGCCGGCCAACCCGCCCGCGAAGACTCGTGGTGAGCGAGCGCGCGAGCGCTCGATATAACGCGCACACACACGCGCGGCTCCTACCTATACTAAGTACATACAAACAACACTAAGCACGCCGTCGTGTAAGGACATCAACTTGATATTTACGATCCATCCATCCGTCCCATCGCGTTCGCGTGGCGTCGCCGTCGAATGAGGTGAAAATCCAAGCGTCGATTCACAGTCTCAATTTGATGCTGGTTTCGTCACACCGCGACGACCGACGACCGAACGACCGACGGAACGAAACGAAACGGTCGGAGAGAACGATGGGAACGACGCGCGACGCGTTCGATGCCCGAAGAACGCGACGACACCGAACACTCGGTGTCGTAAAGGTGCGCGCGAATCTCAAATCTGACTCGGCACCACGCGTGGGTTGCGATTGATCGAACGGCGGCGACTGACGACGTGAGGTGACGACGTAGGGCGCGTTGACGACGATGGTGATGACGACGGGATTGATGTCGCGCGTCGTGCGCGGGGAATCGACGGAAACGACGGCGCTTCCGCGGGTATCGGTGCGTAAAAACCCAGCGATGGATCCGCGGACGCTCTCGGCGAGAGACGCGAGTCTGAGCAGACGCGCGCAGCTGCGTCGTTTGGAACGAGTGTATGGGGGCGTGATGGATGAGAAGGAAGGGACGGTGCCGATCAGTAATTACATGGATGCGCAGTATTACGGGGAGATTGAGATTGGTAACCCGAGACAAAAGTTTCAAGTCGTCTTTGACACTGGAAGCTCCAACTTGTGGGTGCCGAGCGCCAAGTGTGGATTTTTGCAAATTCCGTGTGATTTACACGCCAAGTTTGATTCCGCGGCGTCCGAGACGTACGAAGAGGATGGGACGCCGTTTGCGATTCAGTACGGAAGCGGCTCGTTGAGCGGGTTCTTGTCCAAGGATGAAGTCAAAGTTGGGGATTTGGTCGTCCAGGGGCAGTACTTTGCAGAGGCGACCAAGGAACCGGGTATCGCGTTCCTGTTTTCCAAGTTTGACGGAATTCTCGGTCTCGGGTTCGATAATATTTCCGTCGACAAGGTAAAACCAGTGTTTTACAACATGATGGATCAAGGTTTGGTCAAGGAGAAGATGTTTAGCTTTTGGTTGAACCGAACCGAAAGCGCTGACGGAACGCCGAGCGTCGTCGGCGGAGAACTCGTCTTTGGTGGCTCAGATCCGGCGCACTTCACCGGCGAACACGTGTACGCTCCGGTGACGCGTGAAGGGTACTGGCAAATCAAAATGGACGACTTCAAGGTGGACGGTCGATCGATTGGTGCGTGCGATGGAGACGCGGGATGCCAAGTCATCGCCGACACGGGTACGTCGCTCCTCGCCGGTCCGTCTGACGTCGTCGCCAAGATTAACAATTACATCGGCGCGCACTCTATGATTGGCGAAGAGTGTCGATTGCTGATTGATCAGTACGCCGAACAGCTCGTGCAAGAGCTCGAAGATTACTCGAGCGATCAAATTTGCGCCTCTGTTGGCGCCTGCGATTCGGGCGCCGCGAGAGAGCCGCTCGCGGCGGCCGTCAAGTCTCGACTTTCCGTCGCTCGTAAGCTCTTGCGTGCGGAAGGTCACCGGGATTACCACACGCGCAGACCAGAGCGTCGCGACATGCGTCCGTACTCGCTCGATGGCGGACGCGATTACAACCACGAACACCACCATCATCACGAGGACGACCACCATGAGCATCACCACGAGCACCGCTCGCACGAAGAACCGCCGCTCGAGCGAGGACACTCCTCTAGCGGTAACATCGGCTCGAAGTCTCTCCGAGGCCCGATCGCGTGCACGGCGTGTAAAACGGTGGTCAACTACGCTCAAAACATGCTTGCTCAAAACTTGACTGAAAAGGTCATCGTTAACGAAGTCAAGCGCGTCTGCGACATGGTTCCGAGCTACGGAGGGACCGCCGCTGTCGATTGCGACAACATTCCAAACATGCCAGACGTCGAGTTTGTCATCGCTGGAAAGCCATTCAAGCTCACCCCAGAGCAATACGTGTTGAAAATTTACGACGACGGCGAGGCGCAGTGCGTGTCTGGCTTCATGGGCATGGACGTTCCGCCGCCCGCCGGTCCTCTCTGGATTTTAGGCGACGTTTTCCTTGGTCCCTACCACACCGAGTTCGATCACGGTAACCGCCGCGTTGGTTTCGCCACCGCCGTGTGAGTTTCACGTGTACACTAACCGTCGTAAACGACGGTGTTGTACCAAACAAATCCAATGTACGCACCACCGGTAGTCCTTCTTTGCACTTTCTGTTGAAACATTTAAAAATCAAATCAAATCAAAGCGCACAACCTCACAGTGTGTAGCCGTCTCGCGCGACTCGCCGCACGTAGCGCCTTTCATCGTCGTCTCTCATCGTCGTCGACGTGCCGTCATGGTGGTTGAAACCCGATCGTCGCCTAAAATCAATCGAACGACGACGACCGAAGATGCGCCAACGACGCCGACCGGTTTAAGACTCAACTTTAAGACGTGGCACGGCGTCGGCGCGTGGACCTGGGGCGCCGGGGACGCCGGGGACGTCTGTGGGATTTGTCGAATCGCGTACGACGGGTGTCCACCGGATGCAAAGTTTCCCGGGGACGATAGTCCGGTGGTTTGGGGCGTTTGCGGGCACGCGTTTCACCTTCAGTGTATAACGAAGTGGTTGAGCGGCGCCAACACGGCGGCGGACGGGGCGAGGTGTCCGATTTGTAGAGGGGATTGGGAGTTTAAAGAGTTGGAAGGAGGTGCGGGGGAAGATGGCGTTCGAGAGGATTCGATGGATCGCATGGAGTGACGAGAACGGGATGCAAACTGACGGAACGTCTGCGTGGAAAGAAATTGTTTTCTGATTTTATTTCAACAACGACTGTGTCAAAGACAGTCTTCCGTGCTGTGTGGTACTCGGTAGAAATGATTCATGTGTAATGGTATAGAGCTTTGTTAGTGTACATCCATGCAGATCGAGAGAGATTGCGTGTAATGTTCTCCCGCGCGTGCCGACTGGATAAAATTACTCTTGTATGATGTGCTGACCGATGGCGGCCCACGATGTGGGGCCGGCGACTGGGCGACCAATCGTGACGCGAGTGGCGGTGCGCTTTTTACGCCAAGTGGGGATGGTACCCGGGGCGGCTTGCGCGGCGGCTCGTGAAGTCGTAGACCTCTTCTGAGCCTTTGGCGGCGCTTTTGTATCAACTCGTTGATCGTACCACGGCTGTTGCGCGGGCGCCGCCTTTGACTTGCCCCCAGCCGTCGTCTTGGCTGCCTTTTTCCCCGCGTCGCTCGCCGTGGTTGTTGTCGCTGCTTTACGTTTACCCCCAACGCTCGTCGTAGACGCCTTGGCGCCTTTACCCGACTTGGCAGCCTCCTCAGCGTCGTTTTCAGCCTCTGATCTGTAGCGTCGAGCGTCGTAAATCCCATACCTACGGTCTTCGACCACTCTACCGCCTTGACCACCTTCTAAGCTATTATTCTGAGCGTTTGAAGAAGATTTTGATTTGTTCGTCTTGGCCGAGCCACCACTCGCCTTGCGAGCCGGCGCGGGCGCGTCTAAGTCCTCGTCAAAATCTTCCTCGTCGGCGTGGTCCTCCAAATCGATGTCTTCGTCCTCGTCTTCATCCTCGTGATCGTCTTCGTCGTCTTCTTCGTCCTCACCCTCGTCCTCACCCTCGTTGAATCCGTACGCGTTACTGTTGGCGGATGAATGCACGTTGGCGATGGCTTCGGAAAACTCGGCGTCGATAGCCTCCAACGCCAGTCTCGCGTGTACGACGGCGGCGTTTGCCGCCTCGAGCTTCTTGAGTTCAGTAAGCAAAATGTGTTCAATTTCGTGCATGGGCGGGAGACCAGCCTCGGCCAAAACCTCATTCGCGCGCATCACCGCGCGTTCCTCATCGTCTAAGAGTTCGTCCTCGTCGCTATCAACCAAATCCTCGTCGATCTCTTCGTCGCTATCGTCGTGATCCGTCGCGTCTCCATCTTGATGATGATGAGACTTTGGACGCTTATCCGCCGGTTTCTTCATACCCCGTTTCGCCGCCGCGTGCGCCTCCGCCGCGGCTTCTGCCGCCGCGGCCACGTCTTCGTCGCGCTCATCATCCGTCTCGTGTTCGCCAAAGTGCAAGTACTTGTCCCAATCCGTATCGTCGCCGTGGAAATGTTCTCCAAAGTCTTCTTCGCCCTCGCCGTGTCCCTCGCCTTCGTGATGATGGACGTCAGACAAGGCTGCGTGCACCCGCGCTCGAGCTTGTGAATACACCGCCTCAGCCTCCTCGACGACGGATTTCATGCGCGCCAGCTCGAGCTCGGCATTTTCCACCTCGCTCACCATGCCAGAGCGCTTCGCCTTGAGCTTCTCCACGACGGCGCGCATCGCCGGGTCAATCTTTTGCGCCGCCGCCTTCTTCTCCTCTTGGGCGTACGTCGCCTTGAGCTTCTCTTTCGCGCTCATCGTCATCATTCCTGTCGTCGTTTGATTCGCCGCCGCCGCCGCCGCCGCCGCCGCCTTTGCCGACCCACTCGAAGCGCCGCCGTTGCCGGCGTTCTTCTTCAACGCGTCTCGACTCACCGTCGTTTGCTTCTTCCCGCCCCCAGACGTCGCCCCCTTATCCTTCGCCCCCTCACTCGAGCCTCCTTTCGCGCTCCCTACCGCCTTTTTCTTACCGGCATCACCACCGCTCGCCGTCCCACCGCTCGTCTTGTTCTTTTTCGCCGCCGCCGCCGCCGTCGCTCGAACCGCCGACTTGTACGGCACCTTGGCCGCCTCATCCTTGCGCAAGTGTTGAAACTTGATTAGGTTTCTCCATTTATCCTTCAGCTGCACCCCGGTTCGCGATCTGCGGGAGTCATCGCGAAACAAAAAGAGTGATGTGAACCCGTCAGTCTTCCATCGCGGTCGGAAAGAAACGCGCGTCGTCTTCCCATCCTTTCCTTCGTCCCGCTCGCTTCGTCCCGCCCGCCCGCCCTCGAGCGCCAATTCGACGTCTAAACGTGTCACCCCCCTTCCCGCGTCGTCGTCGTCGTCGTCGTCGTCACGGAACCACCGGAGTCGCGATAATAAAACCACCTCCAGGTACCCCGTCGTCGTCGTTCCCGTCGTCGCCCTCCGTCCCGTTCGAAATCCGCGAGCATCATCAATCGTCATCGTCGTCAAATTGGCGGCCGCTCTCGCGCGCACGCACCTGAGGGTGGCGAAATCGGGATCGTTGCGCATCTTCTCCCACGCCCCGATCCCGTGTTTCCTCACCGCGCGTTT
>Ga0181585_10002852_pt1 | contig 15295 bp, 17 predicted proteins | sample 071ome_29_FD_132469 | JGI IMG/M metagenome (GOLD analysis project Ga0181585, IMG submission 132469) | Coastal salt marsh microbial communities from the Groves Creek Marsh, Skidaway Island, Georgia - 071407BT metaG (megahit assembly) | ecosystem: Environmental > Aquatic > Marine > Intertidal... | reverse complement strand
GGCCTTGAAGGGACCCGAGCGTTTGGAACCGCCCGATCTGCCCAATCCACTGCGCCTGGACCCCATGTTTACCGAGTTTCCGGAACTCTTCACCGACCCCCAAATGAAGAGCCTTTCTCAGGAAGAATACAAAGCAGAGAAGCTCTTTCGTTACGAGGCGCTTTACGATGGGGGTGTTGCGGCTCGCAAGCGGAAGGATTATGAAGGGGCAACAGATTTTTTCTCCAAACTGATCTACGAGCAACCGCCCGATATGTTTCGGCGCAAAGCCTTTCTTCAGCTTGCCTTGGTGGCAGAAAATCAAGGGTATCAGGAACGAGCCCTTCAGATATATTCTCAATACTTGTATCTTTTCCCGGATGACCACAACCGGGCCTTGGTCAACCTCAGGATGGGGCATCTATTGAGGGATTTGGGAGCCATGGATCAGGCTATCGAACATTTTCATATCGTGATTTCCATCACGACCAGAATGAAAGGGGTTCAGGACATCTATCAGCCCGTCGTCCAGCGCATGGCTTTAAAGGCCAAAATTGAGATTGCCAAAACTTACTACGAGGATTTGGAGTTTGAAAAGGCCGGCAGACTCTACAAGCGTTTGCTTTCTCAGCAGCATGGGGAAAGTGAATTGGTTGCTGTAGACCGGCCTTTGGTGCATTTCGCCGCAATCGACTCCTATTTTCGAGGCGAAAACTGGGAGAAAGTCATCGAAGAAGGCCTTGATTTTCTGGGGCTGCATCAGAGCCATTTCAAGGCGCCCGAAATACGTTTTCGCATGGCCAAAGCTTATTTGAGCGAAAACAAAGGAAGAGAAGCTGAGGCGGCCTATCAATTCAAAGCCATCATGGAAAGTAACACGGGATTTCAGTTAGAGGATCCCATGATGTGGCAGCAGCTCAAATGGCAGATAGGTAAGGAAATGGGTCGAGCGTTTACCGAGAGAAACCAGTCCGATCTTGCGTTGGAAGTGTATCAGGGACTGATGGATTTTCTTCCTGATCTTGGGCTGGTGGATCAGGTCGATTTGCTTTACCGAACAGCCACCTTGGAAGAGTCACTGGACGCCAAGCAGAAAGCTCTTGAACTTTATCAGAAAATTATCGAGCTTACTGAATCGGTGGGCGACGGTGACACCGACTCCAGAGAGGCCAAAATTCGGCAGATGGCGTTGTGGAAAACAAACCTTCTGAAATGGCTTCTTCAAATAGGTGAGGCGCTACCCGCTGAGGAAGGAACACCTTCGGGATAGTCCATCTTGGGTCCTGTCGCTGGCCTTTCATCCATCATGGTGGACACGAGCCAAATCATACAGGATATCGAGGCCCACAACGATCTATGTCATCGGCTGCTTGATGTCATTCAGCAGGAAAACCAGTGGCTTTCCCAGGACCATCCCTCTGGGGATACCGCTCCGGATCAGGCTGCCAAGCGATCCCTCCTCGATCAACTCTCCCAGCTGGTCAGTCTTATTCAAGGGCACCGAGTTGCCTTGAAGGATCATGAGCAAACGCACCCCGAGCATTCAATTCCGGAGGCGATTCATGCAGCCATTGGTCGTGGAACGGACTTGATTATGAAGATGGTGGCCCTGGATCGGGAGAATGAAAAACTGCTCCTCAAAAAAGGCATGGTTCCTTCCAATCAAATCCCATCTTCAGCCCAGTATCGGCCAAGTGATGCACTCCAAACCTACCAAAAGCATTCTTCCTGAGTGCTCCCAGCGGACATGGCTATTGAAAAGATCATTGTTCTGGAAGACGAGGCAGTCATCAGGAAACACCTCACCGAGCTTCTTCAGCGAAAAAACTTTCTCGTAGCTCAGGCGGATTCTGTTTCCAAGGCCAAGCAACTGGTCGACAAAGATGATTTTGATTTGATTTTCGCCGATGTGCGCCTCCCGGATGGGCATGGCACGGAGGTTTTGGAGTATTGCCAGTTGAAGGCAACCCCTCCTCTGGTGGCCCTCATGACGGCTTATGCAAGTGTTGAGTCGGCCGTTGAGTGCATGAAAGGAGGAGCCTTTGATTATCTCATCAAACCTTTCTCGGATGATCAGGTAGATGTCCTTCTCAAAAAAGCAGGTGAATTTCACCAGCTCCTGAAAGTCAATCAACATCTCAGTGCCGGTGGAGCTGCTGAGGAGGAGCATCAGATCCTGGGCAATTCACCCGCCATCCAACAGCTCAATGATTTGATTCGGAAGGTGGCGCGCACCCAGGCGACGGTGTTGATTCAAGGCGAGAGTGGTACCGGTAAGGAATTGGTTTCTCGCTCCATCTACAAAAGCAGCACAAGATCCAAACAGCCCTTCATCACCGTTAATTGTGCGGCAATTCCCGACAACTTGGTCGAGAGTGAATTCTTTGGTCATGAAAAGGGAGCTTTTACCGGAGCGGTATCGCGCCGTGAGGGAAGGTTTGAGTTGGCTCATGGTGGGACGATACTCCTGGATGAGATCAGTGAAATCTCTCCGGTGGTTCAATCCAAGCTCTGGAGTGTGCTTCAGGAAAGAGAACTGGAAAGAGTGGGTGGCACACGCACCATCAGCGTGGATGTTCGGGTCATTGCCACCACCAATCGGGATCTGGCACAAAGTGTCGAACGCAAGGAGTTTCGTCAGGACCTCTTCTTTCGCCTCAATGTGGTTCCTATTCACGTGCCACCCCTCAGAGAACGGCCAACCGACATCCCGCTTCTGGCTGAAACCTTCATGCGAAGCTATGCCAAGAAGCATGGTTGTCCCGTTGGGGGATTCAGCAAGGCGAGTTTGGAGGCTCTTCAATCCCACGCATGGCCAGGCAACATTCGTGAACTCCAGAATGTCGTGGAAAGAGCCGTGATTTTATCGGGAGAAGGCGCCTTGATTGATCCGGATTTGCTCGGCTTGACCGTGATGTCATCCGGTAAAATTTACATTCCCACCAACCCACTGGCCCAGACCAGCCAGGAAGCAGAGCCACCGGCAACTCAGCTCAAGACAGAAGTACCCGAAGTCTATGAGCAGGCGAGTCCATCTGCGGCTTCAGTGAGTGTTGCCCAGGGAGATGGCGACATTCTGACACTTGGAGAGATGGAAAAACGCCATATTTTTGCCACCCTGGAGGCATTTGATCAGAATCGAACGAAAACCGCCAAACATCTTGGCATCAGCATCCGTACTTTGCGAAACAAACTCAATGAGTACAAGGAAAGCAATGACTCCCAAGAAATGCCTACCGAAGATAATTCATGAGCGAGCTGTTCATGATTTTCGCTCCACTCTGTAAGGCGGCCTGGTAGGCATATTGAACCTCGTTGAGACGGACGATGGTTTCTGCCATGTCCACTTCGCCTTCTCGAGAAATCATGCCGGTGAGTGCGAGCTCTTGATCATTCAATGATCCAATAGAGGCTTCGAGTCTGGTCTGTACGGCGCCACTTCGATGCATGAAGTGAAGGAAATGATCTTCAACCTGCTCCAGGCGACCTATGTCTTCTTCGAGAATTAGTTTGGTGTCCCCGCTAAGTAGATGGTCTCTGAAAGCAATCAAATCCCTGAAAACGTCAAACTCCAAATCAGTGTCCTGAATGAGCCCTGGTTCTTCGGACGTGCCGTCGTTGGCACCGATCCACTGAGCAGAAACTTGATTTCCGGGTGAGGATTCCACACTACGAATGACACCATTACCTTCGTAAAACGCGCCAATGATGCGCCCATCTTCATTACGTTCAAAGGAAAAGGCAGGTGAATCTTCGGCTGTTCCTGCTAGGAGGTATTTACCATGGAATCGCGTGTTGACCAGTTCAGAGGCTCGCTCAATCAAGCTGTTGACCTCTTCTGCATAAAAGTTCAGGGTTTCCGGACTTTGGGTGTCATTCGATTTAATGGCTAGCTCATGCACCCGACTGGATATGCTGTTGAGCGATTGAACCAGACCATGATTCATCTTGGCTAAATCCTGCTGTGCAGCGATGTTTTTTCGAAATTGATTCAGCCCTGACATATCAGTCTGCCATTGAATCATTTTTCGGGCCGCTGCCGGATCATCGGAGGCCTCTTGGACGCGAAGACCGGTGGAGACCTGGTTTTGAAGGGTCTGCTGCTGGCCGGTCAACTTGTTGAGTTGGTTGAGCAGGCTCTGCGGATACATTTGGGTGCTGACTCTCATGATCGGTGGGAGGATTGTGGGTGGAAACGATTAGCGGGACATGGAAAGCACGGTTCCCAACATTTCATCGACAATGCCGATCAACTTGGCGGAGGCTTCAAAGGCTCGCTGGTATTTGACCAACTGAGTCATTTCCTCATCAATGGAAACCCCGCTGATGCTCTCCCGTTGCTTTTGCATCAATTCCTCGAGTGATTGTTGGTCTTCAAGCGCGCGTTGGGTATTTTTGATGGTCAAGCCAAGATCCGAAACCATGTCCGCATGCACTTCAACAAAGTTTCTTCCATCGAGCTGGGCCTGTTTGTCATTCATAGCCGTGATCATTTTCTGAATGATTTCATTGTTTCCGGCCTCGTCTGGACGGCTTGAGGCCTGCAATAAATTGGGATCCTGCAGAATGGCAGGATCGACTTCGAGTGACACGGCATCCGTGCCGATGAAAAGATTTCGCCCCGTCGATCCGTCCTTGGCAAAACCTTTGCTATGGATGCCATTGAAGATTTCCATCAACCCTCTCGCCAAGGTGTCATTCTGAACTTGAAGTTCGTTGAGGGCGCCGGATTTGAGATCAAAGAGCCCTCCAAATCTCCCTTCCTGAGGTTTAAAGGGAGTCTCGTCGTTGTTCCAATTGAGTATCAGTCCCCCTTCGGGCAGGGGTTCGATGAGCAGGGTGTTGAGAACATTTTCGCCTTCAATGAGAATGGTCGCACCTGATTGGACGAGCATCTTTCCATTTTCTGCCGTACTAATTTCCAAAGGCATCAACGTGCCGAGTTGTTCCAAAATTTCGACGCGTTGATCTCGTAGTTCATTGGCGGTCTTCAAACCTCCACGCTCCACTTTTTGAATGGATTGATTCAGCTCAGCCAACTGAGCAATGAGTTCGTTGCTTTCCCCAGTCAGGGTTTTGATTTCATCGTCCAACCGGATTTGCAGTTTCTGGGCTTGTGAACTTGTTTCCTGGATCTTTCCAGTCAAATTCTGAGCAGCATCCAGAAACGACTGACGTGCGCTGCGCGACGAAGGATCGTTGGCCACTTCATGCAGTTTGCTTGTAAAGTCATTGAAAAGTGCTGTCATGCCGTTCGCGCCGCCTGTGAGTTGGCCATCCTGACTGAAAACATCCATGACCGATCCCAGACCTGCCTGCATGTATTCAAGCCCTGTCATTTTTGATTCCAGAAAACCGGTGACGGATTTCTCAGAGCGGATTTGCGCATCCAGGATCTGATCACGAATTTGCTGGATACTTTGTAAAGCCACTCCCGTGCCGCGGGATTGCTGCCCAGCTTCGAGCTGATAGGTGGCATCCACCTCCATCCGCTGCCTCGAGAATCCCGGGTTGTTGACATTGGCCAGGTTGTGACCGGTCAACTCCAAGCCCTTCATCTGTGCCTGGAGGGCACGATTGCCCATATCCAACGTTCCTAGTAATCCTGACATGAAATTCCTTTTCTCCTGAATTCAGCTCATTCGTGAAATCGTGAAATCAGCAAACGTGTTCGATGGCGGGCCCCATGGAAAGTGCTTGTCGCATCATCCCTCCCCGCTGATTGTAAATGTTGGGTGTCACATCTGGACAGATATTGCGTATCAGCGTGCTGACCATTTCAATCGATCGACTCAGTAGCATGTGATTTTGTTTGGCAATCCTTCCAATTCTCATGATGGAGTGATTGTTTTCCTCGATCAGTGCATTGACCAGCGGTTGATAATCACCAGGAAGCATGGGGATGATTTGGTGGAACTCATGGCTGTCTTTAAAGTTCAGTTCCTTTGCGATGGATTTCTGAATGACTTCCCTTGAGTCCTTGTATTGTTCAAGAATGGTGGATTCCCGATCGATTCTCTCGGCGACGGTCTGGATGCCTTCGGCGTTCCTTTCTATGACCAATTGCTGCTGCTGTTCGAGCAATGCCATGACTTCGCCGTATTGTTTGAGCTCTTCCCTGAGCGCATCGACCAACTGTTTTGTTTTATCGGTCATTGTGGTCCCTTGGATTTCAAATCGTTTTCTGATGACCCGGTCGGGTTCGTTTCACCCGTGGGTTGTGATGCTAGTTGTTGTTGAAACATTCGAGCTAATCCCAATTGCCCCGCTCGGCCAATGGAACCCGCCATTGTGTCCACCATCATGTCTCCATAGATGGCCCCAGTCCCTTGAGTCGGGAAAAGTGTTGAATCGGAATCGGTCATGGGTTGTTGGGCGCTTTTTAGCACTTGCTTAACCAGCATGACTTCGAATTCCTTGGCCACAGCTTCCATTTTTTCCTCCTCTTTCAAATGAGGATGGTTGGCAAGCCTGCCAAGGTCGGACGTACTTGCCAAGGGGCTTGGCTGGTAGGAAATCGAGAACGTTGATGGTTGGATAGGCTCCATGAGAGGTTGTTTGAAGTGGTACGGCGGGTGGAAGGGTTATTGATAGATGATTTCGGCATTCAGGGCACCGACTTTTTCCATCGCTTGAAATATATTGATCATGTCCCGAGTGGTGACCCCGAGATCATTGAGTTCCTGAGCAAGTTCATCAATACTCGGCAATGCGGGTAAGGCGACCAGTCCGGTGCTGGTTTCCTCCACTTGAACATCGGTTGACTGCATGGGTGCCGTTTGCCCATTGGCTAGCGGGTTGGGTTGACTTACCCCTTGGTTGGAAGCGACACTGATGGTCAGTCCTCCCACCGAAATAGCGCAAGGGTCGATGGTCACTTTTTCAGTGGCCACAATGGTGCCACTCTTTTCGTTCACCAAAATCTTAGCTCGGTTGTCTGGCTGGAAGGTGAGGGGCTCAATGCGTGCTAGATAATCTACGAAGCCGACGTTTTGATCGTATGGAAAGAGCACTTTGACGATTTTCTCGTCCATGGCTATGGCCTTCCCAGGAAATGTCTGATTGATGGTAACGGCTATTTTGGCTGCTGACGTGTAGTCAGGCTGATTCAATTCCAACTCGAAATAGGTGCCTTGAGGCGATGGGTGAAGGATTTCTGGTTCGGGTACTGATTGGATCACCCTAGCACCTTTTATAATCTGACCCACGAGAGGGTGATTTTGGCGCAAGGAGGCTCCTCCCGCTCCACCTCCTCCAGCAGAAATTCCACCAACGGTGATGGGGCCTTGAACAGTGGCATACGCCGTGGTTTGATCTGGCCCGAAAAGCAGTGTACGTGTCAGGGTACCTCCAGAAAGAGATTTGGCATCTCCCATGGAGCTCACAACGACATCGACCATAGAACCCACCCGATCTGAGGAGGCGATATTCGCCTGAACGGCAACCAAAGCAACATTCTTGGATTGAATGACCTCTGGCGGCACAATAATGTTGTTTCGTTGCAACATGTTGGAGAAGGCTTGACGGGTGTAGATCTGGCTTCGGTCTCCATCTCCGGCCAACCCGACCACTAGTCCGATACCTGAGACGCCATATGCGGCCGAACCTCTTACCTGAGTCACATCCTTGATGCGCGTCGTGGCGGCTTCCATGGATGTTAAAGTCCATACAAGACCGATCATCCATGTGCACAGGCAGGCTCGCTTGAATAGGGAAGGGTGCATGATGATTAGAACGGATTGACTTTATCCCAAATCTTGGTGAACCAACCCTTTTTGGTGGCTTGATTGAGATCACCGGCGGAAGCAAATTTCATGGTAACATCTGCCAGGTTCCAACTGAAGACTGTATTTTGAGTGGTGATGTCGGCTCTACGCACGACTCCTCGCATGACGACATCCTGTGCTTCTCCGCCAAAGGATGTTTTTTGGCTTCCTTCAACGAGATATTGGCTATTTGGCAGAATGTCGATGATACGAACCGAGAGCCGTGTATTAATTCGCTCGGAGCTGCTCACGTTGCCATCGGACTCAAAAGAGCTCGTACCGTTGAGTTTCATGGACGGCAATTGACCCTTTTTAGTCAACATGCCACTGGCATTGGGGCTGAAAAGAAAAGCCTCGATTCCGGCATCCACGCCCGAGGTTTTGTTCGTGGCCTTGGACGTATTCTTACTGGTGTTCTTTGTTTCCTGAATGATGATGGTCAGGATATCCCCAATACTGTGAGCTCGGATATCGGCCACCAGGGAACCGGCCTGATCATTCCAAAATTGAGCTTGTGCCGCGATCAGACTCCATACCAAGACCAGATAAATGGATGATGAAAGTCGCATGAGTTTAAGGGAGGATGATCGATTGTTCATCACGGACGATGCCTCTGAGAGTTTTTCGGGTGTTCGGGTTTTTCAGGCGTATGACCTGACCGGGAGCGCCTTCCTCAAGGGCTTCCAACCTAAGATTGATTTCCAGCAAGCCGCGTTTGAGCCACCCTGTGACCATATCGCCTCGATGAATGGCAGGAGTGAGGCGAAGGTAGCGTTGCGACAGAACCGTTCCTTCAAGAATGGTGTAATTCATTTCATAAACTGAAAGGTCGGTTGAAGGAGGGATCGGTTTCTCCTTTGAGGCCAATACATCCATGGTGGTCAATGTCAGATCATCGAGGCGGACGGGCTCTTTGCGGGCCAATCTGCGATTGGCCACGAAAACTTCCTGAAGGAGTTTGACAACAACAGAAACGGTGTCGGTGTGGACGACTTCATCATTCACTGTGATTTGGTAGTGTAATAGCACTCTCGACCTCAGTCCTCCACTGGGTAGGGAGGTTAATTCAAGGGAGGGATCGCCTTTGGGCAGTTCAATACTGGGTTTGGTGCGTGCCAGAGCGACCTGCATATCTCCCTCAAGATGCTGGTAGCTTTCCCGCAGGTTTTCGGCAATTTTTTGAGTCAACCACTCCGTTGTTACGACCATGGTCTCTTTTTTAATCGCCGGCTCTGTTAGAACTTTTCCTGAGGTAAAAAGCAAAAGAAGGAAGCAGATCAAAGAGTGTATGGCAGAGATGACTTTCATGATTATCGTTTCAAATTATTCGTTTGCGACATCATTTCATCGGCGGATTTGATGGCTTTGGAATTCACTTCAAAAGCGCGCTGAGCCACGATCATGTTGACCATCTCTTCAATAACTTTGACGTTGGATTTTTCAATTGCTCCCTGATTGAGAGTTCCATAGCCATTTTCACCCGGAATTCCCTGCTGGGGGTCCCCTGATGCCTGGTTGGCGGTATACAAATTGCGACCAGCACTCTGAAGCCCGGCCGGGTTGCGAAATCGGAAGAGCTGAATCTGTCCAAGCTCAGCAATCTGCTCTTGACCTCCAATCAGCGCCGAAACGGTGCCGTTGGTGGAAATTTCGAGATTGACCGTGCCGTCGGGTATTTCAAAAGGCACTTCCAGGGGAAGTCCATCGCTTGTCACGATTTGTCCATCGCGATTGAGTTTGAAAGCTCCATCACGGGTATAGGCTTGAGAATTGTCAGGCAAAGTGACTCGGAAAAAACCGTCTCCCTGGATGGCGACATTATACGGGTCTCCGGTTTGAACCAATTCGCCCGTTGCGAAGTTCTTTGCTGTCGCGACGGCTTGAGACCCGTTGCCGATTTCCAGCCCGGTCGGCAGGATGTTGGCTCCTCCCTGAGCCGCGCCTGGCTGACGAACGGTTTGATACAGCACATCCTGAAATTCAATTTTGCTTTTCTTGAATGCCGTGGTTTGAACGTTGGCCAAGTTGTTGGCTATCACGTCCAGACTCATTTGCTGACTTTGCATCCCGGCAGCAGAGGAATGTAATGCCCTGATCATCTTTGCTTATTTCTTTTTGCGTTAAATGGGTTGTCCAAGTTCGGCAATGGTTTTACCAAGTCTTTGATCGTGGTGTTGGATGATCCGGTGGTTGACTTCATTGGATCGCATGGCCTGAATCATCCGCGTCATCTCATGAATGGTTGAAACGTTGCTCTGCTCGAGATGAAATTGATGCACATTAACCTCATCTTCATTCACAGGATTGATCTGTGCTGCGTTGGGGTTACTCACCTTGAAAATGCCACTACCGGCATGGCTCATTTGACGGGTATCCCCGATATTGACGATGCGAAGGGTTTGCCCCGAAAACGTATCGTTCTCACTGACCTGCCCTGTTCGGCTGATCGTGAAATTCAGCCCAGTGGTATCTTGGAAGATGATAGGCCCTCCGGTGTCACCCAGGACCGGATATCCCTGTTTGGTCACCAGTTCTCCTTGATCGTTGATGTGAAATTCGCCGTCTCGGGTATAACCCAGCTCTCCACCATCCAGTTCGATCTCAAAAAAGCCTTCCCCACTAATCGCCAAGTCCGTCGGTGTTTCCGTGTTTTTCAGCGGTCCGGGTGAGAAGTCCAGATGGGTGGAACCCTTGGGCATCTGATAGGACTGCATGATGGAGCCCGGCTGATTCAGTGCTTCTTGACTTTGCTTGCTAACTTCTTCGGCAAGCATCGAAAATTGGTTGGCCTTGAAGCCTGGAATGGTGGCAGCACTCAGATTGCTGGCAATGGTTTCATGCCATTGCTCATAAGCTTTGATGGAAGATGCTGCCTGTTGGATGCTGATATTCATCGCTTCTTACTTAGAAGCAGATGGCGTGCCATCAAGGCTAAACGCAGAAAATCATAGGTTTATGAAAATTCTGATGGGAAGAAAGGGGCAAAAGCTTCTTGTGAAGGGGAGGATTTTGCCCGCCCTGATATCGAGGCATCAACCACAAGGAAATGAGGGTGTATTGCGCTTTTCCAAACTCTCGTTGCCGCACCTGATCGGGCATGCGTTAAGCAGAGGGCAAAGATGGAACGGCTTGTTCAGAGGCAGTCTCCACCGCAGGTTCGGCGTATTGGAAATCAACCACAATGCTCTGCCCGCAGCAGCAAAGAAGCCGGATATGGGTGATACGATCTCCATCCCGATCAATCAGCACCTTGGGTTCGTTGCAAGTATGCACGGAAGCCTCCTCGATTGCCTGTTTATCACCGGAAACTTCAGCAGCCTCTTCGTGGGTCTGAATGGGCGGCCCAGCGGCTGAATCGATCGCTGGCTCTGCCAAGGTGGCGGTTTGAGTATCCAGCGTTTCGAAGGATTCAATGCGCATGGTGTCCATCAAGGAAGTGAGAGGGACAAAGGCTTCGGTTAAGGCAGTCATGATAAAGTAAAAAGGTGTCAGGGTTTGACCCGAATCAAGATATCGACCCGATTGTTTAGTAGGCTTTCTCGGGATTGGTTTTCCAGGGTTTGGGTATCTCCAAAGCCACTGACTCGTGTGATTTGTGTGGGTAGAACATTTTGATCGATGAAGAAACGACGCGTCTTGGCGGCGCGATCGACCGATAATTTCCAGGAATCAACGGGTTTTCCATTCGTATCTAAGCGCACATTGGTGTGCCCTTGGATCTCAAATTCATGTTCAGAAAACTTGTCAAACGTATAGGCCAGATTACCCATCAGCCATTCGCCCTGTTTGGTGAACCCATCGGTATTGGGGTCAAAGATGGGTGCATCGGGCTTGTTGAAGACCGAAATCTTGACGCCTTCAGGAGTGACCTTGAGTTCAAAAGCCTCACGGTGAGTCTTGATAGTAGGATCTTTTTCCAGAAGTTCCAACAACTCCTTCTTGACCTGTCTGGATCGGATCACGTCCAGATTTTTGGGTCCACTTCCTTCCTCTGCCTTTGCAGTCAACTTATTTAGCTTGAGGGATGGGTTGGGCAGAAGCCCGTCGTGGGCCGGAAGCATGCTCTTCCTAGCCGATGATGGACGAAACCAATTAGAGATATTTTCCAGTTGTTTTGGGTCCGAAACGCTGAGCAACCATAGGCACATGAAAAATGCCATCATGGCCGTAGTAAAATCGGCATACGCCACCTTCCAAGAGCCGCCACCGCCTGCCATATCAAAGACCTCTTATTACGATTGAATTCATGTCTAGGGTATGAAAGCCTATTTTGTGGATTTGAGCAGTTCCTCCAGCTCATCCGCCGATGGGCGAAAATCTGAAGAAACACCGCGGCGAGCCGTCTCAATGGCCATGGCCGGGGCTGCTCCTTTGACAAAGCTGACAAGCGCGGAACTGATACACTTGAGAAAATCAATCTTGGTACTATGAAGGAATGTCACGTTGGTTGCGATGGGGTTTACAAAGCAATAGGCAGCGGCGATTCCTAGAAAGGTGCCCACCAAGGCGGATGCCACACTTTGTCCTACGACCTCCGTGCCCTGGGTAAGTTTACCCATGGTGCTCACAATACCCATCACGCAAGCCACAATGCCGAAGCCTGGCATGGAATCACCGACCTTAGTGAGAACATCGATAGGTTCATGCCCCTCATGATCGGTCGCTTTGATTTGAACTTCCATGAGGGATTGTAGTTGATCGGCTTTTATACGGCCATCGATCACCGGGCGAAGCCCGTCGCAGAAGAATTCGAGTGCTTCCTTGTTTTTGATGAAAGACGGGTATTTGCTCAAAATGGGGCTAGAAACGGGATCACTTACATGTTCTTCCAAGGCAATCATACCGTTTTTACGTCCCAGCATGAAGAGCTCATACATAGCCATGAATAAGTCTGCGTAGACTTTCTTGGAGTAGGGGATGCCTTTTAGGGTGGCCAAAGCATTGCCGATGACTTTTTTAATCACCTGAAACGGAGCCATGATGACCATAGCCCCAATCCCCAACCCGATGATGGTGATGTATTCGGTAGGCATCCAGAACGCCTTAAGGAGAGGAAGTCCGCTTGCGACACTGTGTGGCGCATCCGAGGCGTGATATGCCCAAGGCAAAAGGGCACACCCTAGAATAACAATAATACCGACTATGACGACCATGGCTAAAAGATATAAAATTGAACTATAGATCCTTGGCCAGTCCCCGAATCAGCATGATGGCTTCGGCATGGATCTGACATACTCTTGATTCGGTCACTCCCAAGATCACAGCGATTTCCTTCAAACGCATGTTTTCGTAGTAATAAAACGCCAAAACCTTTTTCATGCGATCAGGAAGTTCGTTGATCTTCTCCTTGATACTTTCAATCAATTCAAGCTTGGATGCAAGTTCATCAGGCCCGGGCATGGTGTCGTCATCCAAATGGACGCGCGATGGCTGTTCCCCTTCTTGGGAGTCCTGGCAGCTGTGGATGGAGACGAAAGTCACTGGTTTGATCTGTTCCATCAATTTCTGGTAATCGCTCACGCTGATCTCCAGGGCCTGGGCAATCTCCCCCTCCTCAGGCATGCGCTTGAGGGAAGCCTCCAGCTCCATGATCGTACGCTCCACCCGTTTAGCCTTTTCATGAATGGTACGAGGGACCCAATCCAGACGGCGCAGCTCATCCAAAACGGCACCGCGAATTCGGTATTTTGCGTAGGCTTCGAAGTGATTGCTCACCGCTGGGTCGTAATTGCGAATGGCATTGAGCAGCCCGACCAAGCCTGGGCTGAGCAGGTCATCCTGATGAATATGCGCAGGAAGGGTCATGGCGATACGGCCCACCACATTCTTGACCAGAGGCAAATACTGTTTGACCAAATCGTTTTCCAGATCCCCGCCATGATCCTGGCAAGAATAAGACTGCCACGCCTTCCGCAAGAAAGTGGTATTGGGTGTGGATGAAGCCTTGGGTGCTTCAAGAGTTTCGCACTCTGGACTCATGTTTCCTTCCTTTCATCTGGATTTGGATCGTCGATTTCAGTCTGCAAGGTTTGTTGGGCCATTTCCTCCTGAACGGCCACTTTTAAAGAACTCAACCATAATTGGCCCCACCACCTCAGCATCAGCCCTCCGATGCATGTGGCCACGCAGGCCTTGGTCAGTAGCCACATGGCTTCTTCCCGGGCCATCCAACTCAGGATCCCGCTCCCAATAAAGCCAATCATGCCTCCAAGTATCATTAAATGTTTCATGCGCCCATTTGGCGTTCTTACATTAGAGCATAAGACTTGCCACTTTTTATAATTGTCTGTTAGATTTCACCTAAGCTGCTGAACAAGAAGGAAAAACGTTTGTCAGGAACCGCGTGGGTCGAAAGGTTTCGAAAATGCCTGGTATTTTTTGCCCTCCTGAGAGCAAGCAAACCGGGCAATTGGTACCCAGCAGCAAGTTGGTCAGTCGACCCCATGATTTTTCCTCATCCAAATGAGTGAGGATGATACCTTTGGGGGCCATGGGCATGAAGGCCTTGATTTGATCTTCGAGCACCTTGGTCGCATAGCAGGCATTCAGCACTAGATAGCGGTCGTGGTCAGGCAGTTCTTCGGCGCGAGCCTCAAAGGCTTTCATGGTATGGCCGTCCTCCATGCTCACCCCTGGCATATCGATCAGAATGGGGCCTTGATTGTTATTTGGATGGCTTTGGGTCGGAAAGCGGGAGATGGAAGCTCCTAGCATCTCCGAGTACAGGCTCAAGGATTCAGCGGTATTCGGCTGATCTCCATCCAAGCGCCAAATTTCGGGGATGGCTTGTTGCTGAAAAACCAAATGGGCCATCCATTTGCAGAGGACGGTTGTCTTGCCACAACCGGGAGCTCCCATCAAAAGAATCGGTCGACGACTCAAACGCGGGTCCTGTTTGGGGGAAGGAAGCTCTTCCATGAGCAGGCTCCGGCAAAAGGCCAGTTCATCTTTGACGTAGTCGGGTAGACCTGCCTGGAACCGAATGGAAAGCCGATCAAGTAGTCGATCGATCCAATAATCGCTCAACCCCATTCGCCTGAGCAAGGGCTCCACTCTCCATGCATGGCTCGAAGTTTGCTTTTCATCCCTGCTTTCGTCTACAAGGTTTGAAGCGACTTTGAAATGGGTTCCGCCTGAAGTGGATTGCTTCTGATACGCATCGAAAAAAGAGGAGGGCGTTTCCGGTTCCGGTGGATGATCTTCAGGGATACTGGCGGCAGGCGAGGGCACCGCCACCACCAATTCCAATCGTGGTTGTTTCCAAAGCCGAGAAAGCCCTGTGCGAGGCTGTTTTCTCACTTCTTGAATGACGGCTTCGGGACCGAAGGTCTGTCTTGCCTTGGTAATGGCTTCCTGCGGTGAGTCAGCGATAATGCTAAAGGTATTCATGGATTAAATGGTTTCGGCGATCATTTCGGGTTGTGGCTCCGGTCTCTTGTCGATGGCTAGTGATAGGGACATGACATTCTTGAGTGGGAGCTGATTGGGCAGCTCCATCAGCCCAATCACGGTCAGATTGGCAAAAGTGGATTTCAAAAAGCGATACAGGG
>Ga0181585_10002843_pt1 | contig 15328 bp, 24 predicted proteins | sample 071ome_29_FD_132469 | JGI IMG/M metagenome (GOLD analysis project Ga0181585, IMG submission 132469) | Coastal salt marsh microbial communities from the Groves Creek Marsh, Skidaway Island, Georgia - 071407BT metaG (megahit assembly) | ecosystem: Environmental > Aquatic > Marine > Intertidal... | reverse complement strand
TTGGCCACAGTCTTAGAATGAGCACAACTGACCACCCATGCAAAATTTAATACGGCAATAAGTGCAAATACTAGTTTTTTCATTATTTTAACTCCTCGTTGTAACCGTATTTTTGAAGTGTAATTGCTGCACAATAAACCTCATGAGCAGCCAATATTTCACCGTTTATTGTTTTTGCAACTTCAAGATAAAGATCGTAGTTTTCTCTGAAATCTTTAAAAATATCCTTCGCATTAAATTTCTTGCTCGCTTTAGAATGCCCTCTACCTAATTGGGCACCTACGGCAAAACACAGATCACACTGATCTAGAGTGTCGATAGGTATGCTCAGTTTTTCCTGATGAATTGGAATTTGACGTGCCCAATATTGTTCATTTTTAAAAGAAGCATGTCCTGGCATTTGTTCCCAGCCAGGAGCGTAAATTGAACCCGCTGTATTCATTCTCACACCATGGTGATGAAATGGATTTTTAAACCATTCCGTGTCTTCTTCGTCATATACTTCTTTAATGTCAATGATGATAGGATCGTCATTAGTGTGGCTTTCCATTAAATACAGAAAATGCATTTTACCCATGCTGCCAGGAACTTCAGAACATGTTGTTAATTGATAACCGGACAGCAAATCTTCACCTAAGCTTTCTTCATAGCTCCTGAGCATTTTCTTTCTTTTGGTAGTTATTTCAACCTTATTTGAGAAAAGCTTTTTTGCCCATTTTCTTCCTGATGAAAGATAGCTAGAGGCATTTGATTGCCATTTTCTAGGAACACGCTCTTTAAGCTCCAGCATTTCTTCGTGCTCATATTTTCTATTCAAGAGCCCGTATGTATATCCTCTCCTGAAATGCTCTTCAACGACAGGATGTAGAAATTCTGACTCATTATTATTTGCTAGTGAAACTGATATCAAAAATCTTACGATATCGTATGCATATGGTCCAATCCTGGATCTGTCAAAGTCAACCATTGCAGCACCTCTAGAGGTTTTGCAATAATTCGCTATATGAGGATTTCCATGAATTAAGATTCTGGGCATATCGTCACATTTTACTAGTTCGACAAATCTGCGTTGCATCAATGGCCCTGAAGCTCTGTAAAATCTGTGTGCGCCTCCAGAATCGACTATCTGGTTTTGTATTGATGTGTCGTCTTCACTAGGTTTTCTATAGAAAAATAAGGACATTTAGCTTCCTTCCAATGCCTTATACAAAATGCTCAAAGACACAATTACAAGAAGTGTCTTAACGTATTTGACAAACAAACTGCCATCTACAAACAATAATAATCTCTTGCCCATAAATGTACAGACTAATCCAACAAGGCACATTGCCACAATAACACTGATATCAATGCCTAGACTAGTTTTTGCTATAGTCATAAAGGCAAGTATTTTTAAGAAATGAGCCAAGGCTTGCATTGTTGATTTTGTGGCGATGTGTTCTTCTTTGATGATTCCGTTACCTAGAAGCCACGTAGAAACGATTGGTCCTGTTGACCCTACAAACATACCTAGAAAGCCACAAACAGCTCCTAAATAAACAGGATTGTCTAATCCAGCAAACTTACCAACAACATCAGGAAATATTATGGACAGCAAAACATAGCATGCAATGAGAATCAGCAGAAAACCAGAATTATAGCTGGAGATCTGGCTTATAGCTAGCGCTGCGCAAGCCGTTGTTGGAACCATTCCCAAGTAGAACTTTTTTGCAATGACCCAATTAATGTCGCCTCGAAAAACAACAGTTCTTGTGCCACAAAGAAAGCTCTGTATGCATGCATGTATTGGAATAAGAGAAGTAGCAGGAACTAAAAATGAAAGAGATACTAGCAGCAGTAATCCTCCACCAACACCAGCAATCGAGCCTACTAGTGATGATAATCCTGCTGCTAGTATAAAAAAGAGGAGAGACATCTACTGAACTAAAACATGATACCAAAGTGCCAATGAAGCATAACCGTCAGATGTCCCTATGGCAGCTTCAAACGCAGCCTTGTTATACCTCACGTTATGACCATCAGTAGGTCCAGACCATCCGTATCCGCCTCTAAATGTACCTCTCCAGATACCTGCAGGATCATTGGCAATATAATGTGTACCATCAAAGCCAGTGACAACGAGGACATGTCCGTATCCCGTAAAATAGCCATGAACAATTAAAATCTCGCCAGCACTAGCTAGTGACCTAAACTCACCAAGAGATCCGTTAGTATCAGTTTCCAACCTTCCTGAAAGCTCTTCAGCGTTGGCAATTGTGTTAAACATGTATGAGAGATTGTGAGGTCTCTGGGCATAGTCCTTGCCCCAGGAAGATGTGATGTCATCAGGCACTCCTCGCCACCCCAGATATGCCAATACCATAGCCACACTAGTGTTCTGACAAGAAGAACCCGGGTACAAACTATTTGAATACTGGAAGAAATAAGGAACTTCTGAACTATTTGAAAATTGAGGCTCTGGGTCTGGGTAAGATTCCGGAATATCTACTTCTTCATCGTTCGAGTTTGTTTCACAGGAGACCCAAACATTTCCATTTTCAACACATGCACATGGTATACCGGCGCAATCGTTGGTCGCTTCTTGTGCCTCCATTGACACAGCATATCCCGACCAGATACAGCCTACAGCACAAGCAGTCCCAATTGTAGAAAAAGTATCACCTTTGGCGACAACTAGTTCCGGACTTAGTTTATCACTAGTTGTGCCGTCAATAGGTACATCAGAACACCCAACTAATAGAATTGCCAAACATAAAATCTTATTCGTCATCTTCATTCTTTCTCTTGCCAAATATATGAAACGACAACCCTATGATAAGCATGCTAATTGCACTATAAAGAAAATCCTTGTCTTCAAGTATACCTTCGAACATGTCTTTCTCCTAGAGTTCGACAGTGATCACGCTATTACCAACAGCTTCCGATACAAACTTTGCAGACCAGCCGGATAGAGCATCGACTTGTCCTTCTTTAGCCGACCTCAAATCATCTACCGTAGTATAAAGTCGAGCTGTCAAAGTTGTGTAACCCCGTTTGTGATCATACTGTTCTGTGCTGAAATCAATGAAGTCACAGAAATCGTACGCATTCTCCTTAATCTTTTCAGTACAATAGCTATCAAAGTCGTATGAGCCGCGCTCGTAGTCTTCTAGCATGTCCCAGTCCCGAAGTGTCTGAATCAGGTCTTCTTCAAACTTGATGCCAGACCTTGCTGCATCTACCAAACCTTCAATCACGCTTGTCTCCTCCATCGCAGTTTCGTCCTGTGTATCATTATAATGCACAACGTCGGTACCGTCTTCATAAAATAACTCTACTCGTGTATCACCGGTGACTTCCATTTTATCAAATGAACTGTTCAGTTTTTCTTTTCGACTAACCGCACCTGAGACTAGAGATAGTTCTTCAAAGCTACAGGGTGTACCGCTTCGATACGGGTCAAGCCAGATGCGAGCTCCGACCCCTTGTTCGACTGAAATCTCATATACAGTGCCTTCAGCTTCAGTTCCCACATCTCCGTTATGTGTTACCTTTGCACCAACCTTGAAAGGTTCTGCTGCTTTGATCTTTGCCATTCTTGCTGCGAAATCTGTACTCATTATCTTAATCCTTGCTGTCGTTGACGTGTTTTTGGTTCTTTGTGGTCTTTCCACTCTTTATAATACTCTTTTGTCTCTTCGATAATTTCATCGTATTCTTGCTGGGTGATATATCCCTTCTTGAGTCGCGTCTTTAGAAGAGTCTTTTCAGTCTTGAGTGCTTGACCCTTCTTTCGGAGCATACTATCAATTAAAGTTTCTTTTGTCCAAGTCATTGAACTACCTTTCTTTTATGCAATGTTCTTATTGAACACGAGTCAGTATAATATTATGATTTCTGTTTTAGATTTGCTGTAAGCCAAGAAGATGATTGAGGCTTGTCAGACCCACCTACTCCGTAAATGATTTCACAGTTAATTTCATCACATATGTCTGCCTCCGGAATCCTATCTCTAGAGCTTCTATCTCCTCCCTTTGTAAAGATGTTGGGCTTAATCTTTTCTATCGCACCAATGCAATTCTGCGTACCATCATACCAGCGCACGACATGATCAACACCCTTTATTGCTGTCAGAATTTCCATACGCTCAGGTTCTGGCATAAATACAAAGTCTTTTTTTGTCTTAAGAAACTCATCGCCATTTGCAACAACAACAAACAGAGCATTAGGAAATCTGTCTTTGAGTTTGACAGAATCTCTAAGACATCTAACATGCCCTACATGAATTGGATCAAATCCGCCGCACGTCAAGATTACTGCGGGAGGAATTTCTTCATTGACCCGAAGATAATCTAAGTGCTCGACAAATTTATCGATATCTTGCCACATCGACATATTGAAACCTCTCTATTTCGAATGTTGTTGAAGTATATTCTGAGAGTTTGTAGTTTTACAACTTAAATTTAAATAGCTGCCGAATCCGCAGTCACAAGGGGTGCAACCGCATGCATCACAGTATTCAGGGTCTTGTTCTTTTTCGTCCGGGTGATTATGCAAGGTCTTCAGGGCTTTCAGAAAAATCGTCGCTAGCAACTTCCTTGATTGACCTGACAACATCATCTAAGATACTGACGGGTACGTGAACTTTCCATGACGGATTGTCAGTGTCACCTTTAAGCGTACACCCAACTGAAATTACTGTTTCTGAGTTTTCGCCGTACGGTTCTGTGATTTTAGCAACGATGATGCTTGCCTTGGGTCGGTCTTTGTATGGAACGACAATTTTAAATTCTGGTTTTGACATTTTACCTCCTTACGCTACTTTTGCAATTGATTCTGTATTGACAAAGTCTTTGAGATATTTGAACAGTGCACGTTCTTTCATCTTGCATTCTAGAACAACGTCGACACTGTGCCCGAGATCTCTGAACGGTTCGTAGTACCAGTCACTGTGTTCTACAACTTTTGCTGTAGGATCTTCATATCGCTTGCGACTGTTTGAGTGATGACATTGAGGACGAATGCCGTCAGGCCAAGTTGAGACTGCCATTTCGAATGCTTCTTCGTATGAGCTGTCTTGTGGGCCACATTCAAAGTGATGGCTGTCAAACACGATAGGCACGCCAGTGCGCTTGTGTACCATGTCATACAGCATCTTTGTAGAATACATGTTTGGTTTGTCATCATTTTCGACCGTAAGACGTGAACGCACAGATTCAGGAAGCAACTCGAAGTTTTTACACCACCGGTCGGTTGCAGATTGTCTGTCACCGTAAGCTCCACCGATATGTATGTTGATTTTTGCGCCAGGCGTTCGAGGCATGCCCATCATGTCCATAATTTCGCCATGTACGCGAAGATCAGTAATGCAGTTCTGAACAACGTTCTCTTTTTCTGAAGTTAGCACATTGAATTGACCTGGATGCATTGACAACCGCTGTCCATGATCACGGGCCATCTTACCTGCGATTGCAAGGTTTGACTTAATTTTGTCATAGTCAGGCAAGTCCTGTAAGCGATATTCGCTAGCCCAAGGAAAGATGCATGAGGTGACTCGAAAGATTTTGACGCCGTGGGCATTGTTCCAAGCAACATATTTGATAAGGTCCATGGAATTTGCCAATGCTAGCTCTGAAGCGTACTTCACACCTTTTGCCTGGAATGTCCTCTTGATCATGCCGCGACTGCAAAATATCTTAGGCTTTTCGGCACAAAGTGACATATTGAGGCAAGCGTATCCGAAACGAGTTGTCATGTTTCCCTCCTGGGGTTGTTGAGACATTTAAAGTATACCACAGAATAGCGGCAATTACACGAGCTAAGCTAATGAAACGACATTGATGTGTGCTACTGACTTATCGTCAGACCAGTATGTAAACCCACGGGGTTTGCTGGAACAAATCAGAGACCCGTAAGATTTGTACGTATGACCTTCCCAGACCAGAGTATCAGGGTTTGGAGAATGACCAGAATCAAATTTGATAAAGACTTCTCTACCGTATCGATCGTCTTGAATTTTAACAACTGAATAGTTCATGTTTTCTCCAAGCTAGTTAATATCCCTTAAGGGTACATCTATATAATAACATGCTTGGAGAAGACTTGCACACGCCTTATGAGGAAACTGTAAATAATTCTATGTCGCATGCAGCAGTAGAAGCTGTACCTTTGATAGAAGTGATATCTTCTAGAGCAACTGCACCGCCGGCTGTTGTAATATCAGCTGACTTGCTAGTAAGAAAATGTGATGCTCTAGGCGGAATCATTACTTCGTAAGTGTCAGTATCGCTAGTAAGCTCAAATGTAAGTCTGACATTATTGGAGTCATCAAGGTTTGTAATACGCATGTATTTAAATCTGTCACTTTCAATTCTGCCAGCAGCATCTGTTGCACCCAACGTTACAATGCTGGTTGATTCTGTAGCAACTGACATGATTCGATGACTATAGTCTGTAACATTAGGAATTGTGTATGTTGTAATTACCTGCTGGGGTTGCTCTTTTAGAGTGATTGTCTCTACAATCTTGCAGGTAAATTTGCTTTTTGCAATTGTTGTTGCCATTGTGTAATCCTCCGGTGTATTATAAATATGTTGATGATTGTAACCGGAATACTAGATTTATTTTGTACGCAACCTTCTGAAAACCTACAATTAGTATATACAAGGAGGTTTTCGTGAAGAAACGATTTATGTCAGTTGCAGCGTTAATGTTTGCAATGGGGTGTAATTTAGGCGGAGGTACAACTGTTTATTATCCGGCACAAACAAAAAAGACGACCGTCATTATTGAAGAGCATCAACATCAAGAACCTGTAGTTATTCAGGAAACTTCCGTTGTAGCTGAGTCATATGAATATGCCGTGTGTGATCCCTATTTCGAACTCTATGATGCACCATATTATCATGAGCCTGTATTCTGTACAGATTATGGCATTGGCGTGGGATATTGCTGCACATGGGAATATTTGGACGGATATGCGTCATGCTCTCACGAATCCTGCTTTTGGGAAGACACATGTCAATGGGAACATGTTATTGACGAGTGTTATTATGACGAATATTACGAATACTACTAAGGAGTTAACAATGAAAACAGCTTTATTTGCAATGGCATTAATGGCATTTCCGGCAATGGGATGTGCTAGTAGTCTCAAACATTCAAATGTAGAATGTGATGAATATGTTTATGAATATGTACATGTCCCTGTCAAAAACAAGGTGAAGATCGTCTATGTTGATAGCTATGGAAGCTATCACGAATGGAGGAAGATTCGGCGCGTTCACAAAATTAGACGTATGAAGCACAAAAGGAAGGGTTTTAAAAAGAAAAGGGTGGTAAAATATTACCACTAATTTGGCATGCCACTAGTATCCCACACATCAACCCTCATATGATTTACATGACTTGGTTCTGCGTTTTCAAACACGTGGGACCATTTTGCATGACACCCAGGTATAAGTGCCAACAAGGTGTAACCCGGATACTCTTTGTTGACGTCGTTAATTGCTCGGTCCTGATTACTCAACGTGTTAATATTGACAATTCGGGTTTTTCCGCTTTTCTGAATCACGGCTGTGTATAGTTTGCTATGCATTTTTCCTCCTTTATGCTGCCAGATTTGCAGTTTTTGGTTCTTTCATTTTGAACGCGACCTCTCGCTTTACGAAGTGTGGAACCTCGCCACCAGTCGTAATCACCCAGCCGCGACGAAGCTTAGATGGACCAGGATCGCATGCGAATCCATCGGTGAGAATCAAGTACCCATCAAAACGTGAGCGATTAGCGTTTGCGTGTTTTGTAGGTGCGCTGAAGTCTGTACCACCAAAACGTGTACGGTGTGCAATCGGTGTCTTACCTTTGCGCCAGGTTGTTTCGCTAGCCTCGTCAACCTCAGTATCGAAGTGATAGCAAACAAACTCTGTCTGCTTAGCAAGGCTTCGAAGCTCACCAAAAAGAAGCTCAAGCTCTGAATCGCTGACCGACCCGGATTGGTCAATGTAAACAGCAATCGATGAAGTGTATCCGCGCTGAACACCTGGGTGAATACCTGTGTATTTACGGTTAAGACGACGCACATTACTGTGACGGTTAGCGCGTCGTGTCATACCAACAAAGTTGCGGAGTATGGACTGCCACGGAATTTCTTTTGAAATCATCTCGCGAATCTTACCACGAGTCTCCGCAGAAATCGAACCCCACTGACCTTTCTTGTCACATTCCTTTACAGCTTCCTCAACAGCTTGTCGAACCTTGCCCTTTACAAGTTCACGCTCTTCTTCAGACATCTCGTCCCAGCCTTCGTGATCATCCAAAGTGCCAGGCATACCAATACCTTGACCTTCGCCTTCACCTTCTTCACCGGGAATAGGCTCGTTGTTGATTGCATCAACAATATCCTGATCTTCCATCAGACGCGAGAAGTACCACTCAGATGCTTCCTCTTTAGGAAATGAAGCAATAAGCGTTGAAAGAGCTTCGTAGCGCTTGATTCTTTCATCACTCATCTTTTCTTTTTGCTCGTCTGTGAGCTCTGCGAATGCCTTTCCTGGAATCAACCCGCCTTCAGGAAGCTCTGATTCTGGAATAAGGCTGTTGATTGCAAGGTCAGTTGCGTAGTTCCAGACCTTGTGAGGCTCGTGCCGACGTGTGGTTGTATGCTCAAAGATTAGGTGGTAGCATTCGTGCTTAAGCAAACCTTTGATTTCTGCATCGCTAAGGCTAGCAAGAAACTTAGGGTTCCACCACATTTTGATATCGCCATCTTTGGCAAGAACGCCTGCAGTGGGAATAAAGTCACTTCGAACTTTTGTTACTGTTCGCAAAACGTGGGAAAAGAAAGGCTCATCCCAGAGAAGCTTAACCAAGTGTTTGTCAAGCTTGAAAGCAGCTGCTTCCTCGTCAGTGACGTGATTGAAGGGTGAAAGATCGTTTGTTGTGCCTTTATCAGCCATGAATACCTCCTTAACTACATCTTTATAGTACCACAGCCATGGGTTTCTTGCACACGTATGCTAAAAATATATTAAAAAAATATGCATATGTACAAAAACGTTGCTATCAATCCTGTCAGTATGAGTATAATCCCTTCAAGGACAGCTGAGTTTAGGTCATTGGGCTTTTTCATTCAAAAGATTTCCTAGCTCTTTAAGGGCTTCTTCATCTGACATTCTGTGGTCTAATCCGCACACAAATAAAGAATAGTTGCATACATCAACTAGCTCCATGGAATCCTTAACAGGAATAATGTCATCATTCATACTGTGCAAGATTACTGTGTCACCTGATCGTGTGGCGTATGAGGGTGTAGTTCCAAACTTCTTGTATGCAGGGGCGATTAACACAGTCTTTTTTGCCTGTCGGCCCATTGATAATGCAACAGCACCACCTCTACTCGATCCTACGATGATATCAGGCTGTTCATTGTCAAATACATCCTGAGCAATCTGTACAGACTTTTCAAACGACTCTTTTGGTAGATGTGGATTTAGCACTGTGTGACCCAGGCTTTCGATATATTTTGCTTTTGTTCCGCCGGGTTTTGACTCTAGCCCATGTAAAAACAAGACTTTCATATTTGACTCCTACAGAAAGTAAACAATTCCGGTGACTATTGCTGCAATTACTGTTGTCAATTTTATGAACATCATATCTTCTTTGCCGATTAAACTACTCATTCTTCTCTCCTTCTAAAAATAATACTGGTACCAACGGCGGGATTCGAACCCGCAAGCCATATAGGCGCAGAATTTTAAGTTCTGTGTGTATACCAATTCCACCACGCTGGCATTGTAAAAAGGATGGGCCGGCCCGCCAAGGAATAGGAGGTGCCTATCCGACCCATCAATCAGGCACCTCAAGCAGCGCTAACGCGCGCGACCTCTGTAAATCCTTTGGCATTCAGTGCAAGAAAGAAAGTGTGACCACAGCCCCCAAATCGGTTTTTGACTGTCTGAAGAACGCGACAACCGCGAAGGTCAGGATCTTTTTCTTCCACTGAAAGTGTAATCATGGCATCTACCATGTGCTTAAGCTTATTTGAACCAGACATTTTGCCTTCCTTGTTGACTTGTCCGATTACAATAGCATTCGTAAATTCCTCTTTGCAGTAGTCAGTAATCAACTGAAGAGCTCGTGTTGCGGACTGACTGTTCGTTGAACCATCCTTGTACTTACCGTCATCCATGCACTGAAGCGAATCAACAATCAAGAAGAAGGGCTTATTCTTATTGCCTCTTCGTGCACGAAGCTTATCACAGTTTTCTAGAAGAGTTGGAACATGTGTTTCTTGACCGACTGCAAAACCGCTTTCGAGCCTAAGACGTTCAGCAATCAATTTGACCTGATAGAGAGATTCCTCAGCTGTATTGAAAACAACCAACCCACCGTTACGTGTAATCTGATCAGCGAGCGTAAGCATCATGGTTGTCTTACCGGCACCCGGTGTACCTGTGAAAAATACAACCTGTGATGGTGTAAAACCTTCACCACCTAATGCACAGTCGACGAATTCCAGCCCACTTTTGAATTTGTTTCTCAGTGCTTTGGGAACCTTGACGTTCAGGATGTTAGTACCAAATGTGATATCGTCGTTACGTACGTTAAGCTTCATTTTGTCTCCTTGGCGAGGATTTAATTTGTGTTGGGGTCCATCCCCAACCACATAACTAATATACCACAGCTATGAGAGACTTACACACATTTGGTAAAAAAATACTAATTTTATGATTTTTGAGAATCTTTTATTCCTGTGCCGTACCAACGAGAGTTGCGACCTCGAGTGTCATAGTGTGTAAATGTTGTGTATAGACCGATGCCACCGCTTTTCATTTTGCCATCCTTAATCAACTCAACAATTGTTGCTTTGACTTCGTCAGGTGTCATACCGGCAATAACGATATCAGCTGCTTTAGCTGACATGTGCTGGCTTTTTCTAGCACCACCTATTTTCTTATTATACTCAGGTGACCTGTAACCTGAAATGATTCTAATAGGTTTCTGGACATGATCTCTTAGAATCTGCAGGTTTTCTGCTAGTTCTTTGACATTTTCCATTAAATCTTCAGGAACGTCAGTTCCGTCTTTGCAACGAAATTCATGAAGACTAAAATTTTCAGCTAGCTTCATTTTTATCTTCTTTCTTTTTTCCACTCATCCTAATCCATGCCCACCACAATGCAGGTACAGCAATCGGATGTAGACATAGTATCCAACTAATAGGTGCCCCTGTCAAAAACCAAGGGTTAACGTTGTTTCCTAACCATATGAATATCGCAGGAAATATTACATCCTCTATAATTTCCCATGTAAGAAAGATAATGACAAACGCCAATCCATTCTTTTTAAGGAACGCCTTGATGTTTTCTTTTGAATAATGCTCGAGCTTGTGAGAAAGCCTGTGCTTGATCCATCTTAAGATCTTCATGGCATTCTGTCTATTTCGACTTCAAGTTCAACTGAATCAATAGGGTTTTCCATTGCGTGTCTAATTTTATCAATTGCATTTTCCAATATTGCTTTTTCTACGTGTGAATCAGATGTCGCAAAATTAGCCCATACCAGTGTTCTATAAATCTTGCGTGCCTCTTGTTTAGTTAGCTGTAATTTCATTTGTACTCCTCAGCAAAACCTTCAGTTATTAGCCAATCGTTAATACATGTGTCATCCAGCCAGACTTCAGCTAGCCAACGACCGTATTTTCCTTTTTTGTCTTTTTGTGTTTTTATCTTAATCCACTTATTTCCGATTTTATCTCTAAGTGCATTTCTAGAAATTAGACCCTTTTCTCTTTGCTCTCCACGAACTTCAGGTGCATTGATTCTTAGCAGTCTTACTTTTTGTGTTCCTAAGCTTATTCCAAACCCTAAGTCTATGTCGACCGTAATTGTGTCACCGTCATAGACTTTTCTTACAAATGCTCTGTATTCATACATTGTTGTCCCCTTCTTGCGTGGGATATGGGCAATGACGACATTTGCGCTTGCAACACCAACCACGTTTTAATAAGTAGGTACTAGTTAAAACTTGGTAACCAGTTATTGGGTCGATATAAGTTGGAGTGTCATTCTGAATCGCTTCAAGATGTAATTTTTCGATGATCTGATCTTTGTTGTACACGCTATAACAGCACTCTTATGTATTCGCTAGTTTACCACAAGATTCTTTCCGAATTTCTGCCACTTCATCAGAAGCTTAAAGGCACTTTCATCACCACCTCCTGCTTTGTCGACAAGTTTGTTGATCATTTTGAGACCAGCCTGATTCATGTTGCCAAGTTCCCTAACTGGAATAGCTTCTTTTGCCTCGTAAGCCTTGTCAAGTATCTTGATAGCTTTACCCGCGTTCATGACCTTGTCCACGTCGCCTCCTCCGTATTGCCCTAGGGCACCTCGAAGAGTGTTGTATTGTTCTTTTGACATATTCTTTCCGCTTGGCAATTTCACAGCAGCATGAGCTTCACCAGTGAATAGTGACATAATTCCCCAAATGATCAGCATGAAAACCAGAATCTTCACGATCCTGTACAGAATAGGGTGATTTTCTCTGAACCTTTCAACTGCATCAGACAGCATTCCGGCGGCTTTGACAATCCCTTCGACTGAAGTCTCTACAAGGTTCATCGCCTGCAATGATATCTTCAACAAGAATTCATTTGCTTTTTCCCATGCAGCAGCAGCAGCGTCTGAGATTTTATCTTTGAGCTTAATTGCTCCGCCCTTGATTGTTTCGTACGCGTCTTTAAGGTGGTCAAATACACCTTCAGCTAGAAGATAGTCAAGCTCGTAATTGACTGACTGCTCCCACAAACGAAGAGCTGCAGCTTCAGTTATCAGACCCCTTGATCGATGCTCCATTAGGGTGCCAAATGAAACAGCACGAGGCCTTTTGCTTTCCATGATATAGATGCGTGTCTTACTAACATCGACCTGATGCAGCTTATCTTCAATTAAAATAGTTTTTATGTACTCACGTAGTAGGTTCATTTCGGACTCCATAGCATGTCTTTTTTATCATTGTAAATTGGGATCCCAAGCTTAAGCGCAAAAAGAACTAATCTTCGCATAGATCCCAAGAGCTCTTTATTTGCCTCTTGTTCATTGGTAATATAACTCAAAGAAGATACTATACCAATGGTTTCGTTATCTGTAACAACAATACCTACAGGTTTCCAGTTGTCCACCAACGCTTCATTATAGCTTCTTGTCTGGCTAGGATTCCAAGTTGATCGATCGAGAACATACGGAATTTTTTGACTTACGAGCTTTTCGTGTTTTTCATTTCCACGCTCGGCTGCATCGTACATGCTATAATCTCTGGCTTTCGTCGGTAGTTTATTGCGCCCGGAAGATCTATCCCTATGTCTTACCTTTGGGTCTGTTGTGTCACCGTAATGTCTCATATGTCCTGAAAAGATTTCATCTTGATCGTTTGCTGCCAGTGTTATTCTCCCTTTAATCCACAAACCCACATCACCCGTGTCGGCTTGTATAAAGTTTTCTCCTGGGAGCGTCATTGTTGCAGAGAGCTCGTCTTTGTTCTTACCAATAAGTGGTTCTAGGCTGTATGGGTCTGTCCAGTGGACTGTGTCTAGAGAATTGAGAAATTGATAATCAGCGTTTTTCGCAAAAACACGTTTGATATCACGAGCACCAGCCTTTCCTACTTCTCCGCCATCAAAGTCTTCAAAATTTTTGGATCCAATAAGATCATGTACAAAACCTATGGCATCTTCTTTCAGCAGCACTCTTATGTACTCTCTGATAAGATTCTCAGAACGTAGTTTAATGCCTGTCTCACCGGTAAATTTTTTGAGAGCCGGTGTTAAGAACCCTAAGACAAATTTCGCTCCGTTAAAAGCTGTCTTTGCCCAGTCGAACCATGCACCGATGCCAGAAAATTGCGTCATCAGCTTTCCAGCTAAAGACTTGAACTTCTCTTTGACCCAATCGATCACGGGAGTCAGGAACTCCTTAAGAAAATCCTTTGCCTTATCCATCAATTCATCCAACTGATCGCCGACTAGGTCGTCCTTTAACTTCTTAAGAAGAGAACCAAGACCATCATTAGCTTTTTCTACGAACTCACCGACATTGTCCCAAAGAAATTTAATTGCTAGGCCAAAACTGGTTTTAGTGATCAAACCCTTCCATCCGTCTGCACTCTTGACTTTGGTCTGTAGACCATCCATGAAAGACTTCAGCTTTTTGGCCCACTCAACAAAGGTCGGAAATTTATCTGCGTGATCTGATAGTTTCTCTATTATTGTATTGAGAAGCTTGTACAGTTGCTTTATAGGGTATGCACTGGCCTTTCCCACCATTGAGCTGAGCGATGACAATCTATTAGGGTCGGTGGCAACTTCTTTGAACGAGGCAAAAAGCCTCTTTGTGTCGCCAGCCATATCTTTAATGTCTGACCAGAAACCTTCGAGTAGCATGTGTTCATAAAGAATTCTAGACTGTAATTCGCTGCTAAATGGGTACGATTCATGAAGAGGAATATCGATGCATAGAACTTCAGTGATGTACCTTCTATCATTCAAGATAGGATTTTGTGATGATAAAAGCATGTACTCGTGTAGTAGTTTCATTAGTTTGTCCTCACAAAGATAACGTCACCTGAAGAGTTGTATTCTCTTGCCAATGCCTTCCAGACTCGCTTAGCATCTGCTGAGGTGCCTGACCCAATCGTGCAATGGTGAGCTCCAATAAACACACCGCTGTAGTTTTTGGAATACTCTACAGCTTGATCGATAAAAGCCTTGTAGATTTCTTTACCGTGACCCTTACCTCTGTTTTCTGGATTGGTGATCCAGGCATTGGTGACATCATAGAATCTTGGGCGGAATATTGCCGGACCTACTTCTACTTCTTCGTACTTACCGGTTTCTTCATTTTTGACGATATCAGTTCGTGGCTTAGCAGTCTCCTGATACTTCTTTTCAGCAGCGATATACTCTGGGGTCTTCATCAGAGCATCAACATCTGATTGGCAGTCTGGAAATCTTATCTGTTCTCCACCCTCTGCGTAACCGATGCCAGGTAGGTCAACTCGGAAATAGCTTGACGAACCTTTTTGTTTAAACTTAAGTTCTTCGTTCAATAGCGCTCTTATGTACTCGCGTAGTAGATTCATGCCGCCTCCGGCAAATAAATGTATTCGTTCCCATAATCAGGACTAGAATTTGGCACATCTGACATTCTAAGATCTTCTCCTGAAACTCTCATGGAAACTATCTCAGGGGCGCCTCGCTTGAAGCCGTATCTATCTCTGTAGTTTTCAGCCGCCGAAATTGAATCAAACACAAAATCTCCGGGTTCGATCTTCATTCCGCGAGGGACAACTCTGA
>Ga0181585_10002842_pt1 | contig 15340 bp, 8 predicted proteins | sample 071ome_29_FD_132469 | JGI IMG/M metagenome (GOLD analysis project Ga0181585, IMG submission 132469) | Coastal salt marsh microbial communities from the Groves Creek Marsh, Skidaway Island, Georgia - 071407BT metaG (megahit assembly) | ecosystem: Environmental > Aquatic > Marine > Intertidal zone... | reverse complement strand
GGATTTACAGGAAGTTACTTTGGTTCAAATAATTATGATAAACTTCCACATGTTCACCAATTTGGCGGAACTATCAGACAACAGCCATTTAGCACAGAACTATTAGCACAACTAAGTTTAGATACAGACACTGATGCATACAATGCTCTAAAATACAGTGCGCAAAGTTATAGAAGATTTAAAAGTCAATTTGCTTTAAAAGCAAGACAACTACACAATGTACTAGATATGGATACTTCGGTACATGAACTAGTAGATAAAGTTCTATTAGATTTAAATGTTGGTAAAAATGTACAAGGAAATTTTGCTAACAGTAACATGGCTATGTATAGAGATTATGTTAGTGAAAATTACAGTTTAACAACAACAATGACACCTGTAATTGACTTGCCTAAATCTGTTAATACATATGATGATGCAGAAAATCACATCCAAGTTTGGATTAAAGAAGATGACGGGTTGGGCAACGAAATATGGCGTTCTTTAATAAAAAATGAAGAATATACATTAACTCCTGCACAACTTACGATTACTCGTCCAATAGCATATACATCAACTAACACTGCACTAGTACATGTACGTTGGTATCCACAAAATGCTATTAGTTATATTCCAAATAGTTCTGTTAAACTAGGACTAGTCCGTCCATTTATACCAGAATATAACAGTACTGTTATTATAGGACACGATGGTAGTGAACATACAAGAATTGGAACTGAACTGTACAATAGAAATGCAGTAGGGTTTGATCCTGTAGACGCTGCAATTTGGGATTTAGAATTAAGAATTTATAATAACTTACAAAGTAGTGCTGATACAGTGCCAACTTATCAAACTATAATGCCAAACGCACACAGAAAAACTCCTACTACGTGGAACGATTTAACTGTTTCGCTAGAACAAGAGTTTAATTCGTGGAAAGTTCGTAATAACATTACTGAATTAAAAAGCAATACTTACTTTAATATTGCAGATCCATTTACTTACAACTATAGTGATGTAGGCCCTGGCATTGGAGGCTGGAGAGGTTTGTATACATATTATTTTAATACAGACCGTCCACATACTCATCCTTGGGAAATGTTTGGTTATAACAAAAAACCAACTTGGTGGGATGCAAACTATAGTTGGACTTCTCCTGTTGAAAGAGCGGCGTTATTAGTAGCACTACAATACGGACATGTAAATGATCCAAGTAGCAGTTACAAACAATATGATAGAAACTTTGCTTATCCTCAATATGATTGGCAAAATGATGTACTAGTTACTACAGCAGGTGTGTTAAATGATCCTATTACTGCAAATATAGTTACAACTCCTGCAGATCCAAATAAAGATTTTGTGTTTGGAGATTGGGGTCCTGTAGAAGCGCAATGGAAGAAAACAAGCGAATATAAAATTACACAGTTTGTAGGGCTTTTGCGTGTTAGACCACTTTGGTTCCTAAACAGTTATTTCAAAAGTAATTTAAGACAACTGCTTGACATTTATGATTTAGATAATCCTCAGTATATGTTTAAAGATACTAAGCTATTAGGTAATAATAAACAAACTAACCTAAGCTATAGTTTATACGAAGATAGTATTGTCGAATCTATAAAAGTTTTAAACAGTGGCAGCGGGTATACTAGTGCTCCGAGTTTAACTATCTATAATAACTTTGGTAGTGGTGCAACTGCAACAGCTTATATTAAAAATGGTGAAGTGTTTGCAGTAAGCGTAAATGCTCCTGGTAAAGAATATTATAACAAACCTACAATAACTGCAAGTAACGGCACAGCTAAATTTGAAGCACAATTAGTAAACGGTGCCCGCAAATATTTTGCAGGTGTTAGTAATGCAATTGTAGAATTTTCTAGATTTAACAATGTTGATATAGCTAACTTACAACAAAGATTTGAAAATTTAGAATTCAATCCTATGATAAAAACTGGAGGCTTTATAAATTCAAATCAGAGATTTATCTTAGAAAGTAGCCAAGACAAAGGATCTGTTGTAGTACCAGAAGAAAGTCACAACACTATTCTCTATACTAGTAAGCCAATTGACGAAGTGTTCTTTGGAGCAATTAAATTCTCTAAGACTGATAACGGTTATAAAATTTCAGGATTTGATAATAGTAAACAACTGTTTAACTACTATAAGTCGAATCATGGAAGCAGAAAGATCTTGGTACAAGTAGATAATACAAACGTATATCGTTATACAGGATTTGACAATGTTGTATCTACGTTAAATTACAACACAGAAATTAACAACTTGCAACTAATATATGAGTTTATATTAGGATATGGTGAATATCTAAAATCTAAGGGATGGGTTACTAACTGGAGAGGTGTAGCTACATCTTTTATTACTTGGGCAACTAACGAAATAGTAACAACTGATCTTTACTTAATTCCTAACAATGACATATTCCAAATTAATGAAGGCAAAGTTGGATATTTCGATACATTAACTAAACGTTATGATGGTGTGTATAACGCTATTGATCAACAAGGTAAACAAGTACTGATTAACAAACTTTTAGTTAACAGAACACTAAGCACCACTGACGAAGAAACTGTAACAGAGATTAAAGCTAAAGACGAAACAGGTTTATTGTATGGTTTAAGAATGTACAAAATAGCTGTCGAGCATGCAGTAGTATTTGATAACAAAACTCAGTTTGATGATACAATTTACGATCCAGCACTAGGTCAGCTACACAGAAAGATAATCTGGAAAGGTAGCAGAACTAAAGAGTGGAACGGTAAGTTAACTGCTCCAGGTTATTTAATTAGTAATAACGATGTTATACAAAACTTTGACACTACTGCTAGAGAACTAGATCAATATTATGGCAGAAGTAATACACTGAGCAATTCACAAATTGCAGATGTTGCTAGATTTAATAGTGGATATAATAAACCAAAGTGGGCAGAGAATTTAAAACTAGATGACGACACTGCATTTGAATTTATTCAAGGTACTAAAAAATACAGAGGTACAAGATTAGCAATTGATGCGTTTGCTAGAAATCATAACTTGTTTGGTAACGAATCTACAGCAAATGTATATGAACAATGGGCTGTACGTACAGCAGACTACGGTGATGTGCGCAGTAGAGACACTATTGAATTTGAATTAACAGAAGACTTGTTAACTACAAGTCCGCAGCCAGTGCGTTTCTCAGTTGGAGAAATTGTTGATGTGCTAACAGATATTACAATTGATGTTGATACAAACAGTCCTTTACTAGTAACTGGTACACCTGGAAATAATTTCACAACAAGAAATCCAAAAACTTACAGTCAAACAACGTTACTTGAAGAAAAAGATTTTGCAAACGACTTTATTACTGCTGGCTTACCGCTAACAACAGAAGCTGATTATCGTGTGCTTAATAGAGAAGATTTTACAGTGTTCCCAGTGCCAGCAAAAAGTCAATATAATTTCTATGGCGATTGGCAAAACATTTTACAATGGGATAACAAAACTTCTTATAAGTTTAATGATAAAGTTTTGTATCAAGGTCGTACATGGGCAATGTTAGATCCTGACGGTTCTAGCGGACTACAGCGTCCAAACGATCCTATCCTTATTACAGGTACAATTAGTTTGCCTGTTATTCCAGCTGGTGGGCAAACATTAATAATTGATGGTAATACTGTTACATTAAACAAGCAAGCGATAGCAACAACACAAGGTGTTATTAATGTAACAGGGTCAAATGATTTGCTTTCAACTGATGTTGTTCCACACAACACAACATTAATACTTGGCGGAACTAGCGGAGTTGCACAAACTATTACACTTACTAATGTAGTTAATACAACTGTATTCAATTCAATTGAAAAAATTGGCACAGTAACTAATCCAACTATACAAGGTAGTGCAACAGCGCAATTAATTATTGACGGTACTGCTATTAACTTCGACGATACTGTACCAACGTTAACAAACATCACTGCACTAGATGCACTTGAAAATGCATTTAACGCAAGTTGGTTAATTAACAATAGCACAGCAAACGTAACTTCAGTTGCAACTGCTAGATTGTCTGCACTAGAAGCATTGAGAAGTGCATATACTAATGCTAATACTCTTGCAGGATGGTCAACATTCTTAACTAATTACTTTGCCTCAAGCGATGCAGGATTAAATGTAAACTTCCTGCTAACTGAATACGGCGGCGGCTCTGTAAGTTATGCAGCAGAATTAGCAACACTAATTACTAATGATGTAGATATTATAAACAATAGTTTAAATAGAACTTATGTTGCATTGGATGTGATATCAGGTGCTGCAACAATCACTGCTAGCGATATATCTAGCGCACAATCTGCTACAGCACAAGGGCAATATATTACTGCTCTTAAAAACTTCTTAGTGGTTAATCCGACAGCAGGCATTAGTGTTAGTACGTTTATTACTACTACATTCGGTACTACATTCCAAACTTATAGTTCATTAGATATTAGAAATAAGATCAATGCAGCTGGAATTCCAAACATAACAGCTAGCTTAGACAGTAGTAGACTAAAAATTACAAAGACTACAACTACACCTAGTGCAGCGTTTAGTTTAACAATCTCCGCAGCAAGTAGTAACGCTGCCGTTGGCTTTGCATCAGCCACACAAACTATTAATTCTACTACTAGCATAGTAACAACTACTCCTAACTTATCGTTATTAAATGTTGTTAATCAAATTAACGCAGCAGGTATAACAGGTATTACTGCACAAACTAATGCTAACAATCCTAGTTTATTACAAATAAACTGTAACCTAAGTACATTGTTTATTGGCGCAGGTACTGCAAATAGTGTTATTGGTTTAACAACTGGTATTGTTCCTGCTTCAACTACGACCACAACTGTAAGTACTTCGTTGGATATTAACGATATTGTTAACTCTGTTAACCTTGCTAACATCTCTGGTGTATCTGCAAGTAATGCTAATAATAGATTAAAAATTACTAGTACTAACAGTACACTAGCAATTGGTGCTGGCACAGCAAACGCTACAGTAGGGTTAACAGCCCAAACTTACAGTGCTACACAAACAATTATCAGTAATGTGTTTAATGCTATTGTAGGCAGTGACGGCAATCAAGTATTCAGAGAAATGGATTATGATCCAAACATCTTTAGTATATGGGTTGCAGACAACAGTGAACAAGGTAATTTTAATCAAGGATATGCAGTTTATCAAACTATGGATTTTGGTATGTATTGTGCAAGAGCTTGTGCAGGTATAACAAGAGCAGATGATGCAGAAATTACAGTTGCTAGATATCCTAGTACACTTACACAAGCACACAACTTAGTTGTTGGCGATTATGTATTGATCCGAGGTAGTACTACTGTTCCAAACATTGACGGAATACACCGTGTTACTGATGTTAGCTTAACTGATCCTACTAAGTTTTTTATTGATGAATACATCGAACAAGAAGGCGGAACTGGAAACATTTACCCATTGCGCAACGTAAGATTTAGTAGTTATTCAGCACTAACAAACGAAATGAATAGCACTATTAATAATGTATTCAAATACAATTTCCAAAACTATAGACAGAACGATCAACAAAAGCCAATTTATGTATTTGTTGACAATGACGGCAATGGTGTTCCAGCAGTATATAAATGGAGCGGAAATTGGACAGATGTCGCTGGAAATCAAAACGGCCATTGGATTAAAGTTAGAAGCGGCGTGAGACAAGCACGTAATGATTTAATCGAAAATGTAAAAATTTATGACGCTGAACGCAGAAGTACAATTGTTACAATTGAAACATGGGATCCAGCAAAAGGTATTATACTTGGATTCTTAGACAATGAAATTGATTTTACTTTAACAGCAGACGTTGCAACATATAACTACAATACCATTGATGGTGAAATTGTAACAGAAAAAGCATGGGGCAGCGCACAAGTAGGTAAACGTTGGTGGGATCTTAATACTGCGGTTTATTTAGATTACGAACAAGGCAGTGTTGATTACCAACAAAACAACTGGGGTAGATTGTTCGATGGAGCAACAGTTGACGTGTATGAATGGACACGTAGTACAGTGCTGCCTGAGCAATGGGAAATAGCAGTTGACCAAGGCATAGTTATTGATAACAAAATTGCAAGTGGTGAAGCGTACTATGTAACAGTTGACGGCGAAAATATCTACAACTGGTGCGAAGAAAGCTATTACAATCCTAGAAGCCGCAAAACAGAAACATATTATTACTTCTGGGTTAAGAACAAAATTAATTATGCTGGTAACAGAGTTTATAATACATATCAATTAGGAAGACTCTTAGAAGATCCTAAAGCATTTGATATCACATGGGCTGCTGGAAGCGGCAGTGACTTGTTGTTTATTGCTAATATTGATAAGTTTGTTACTAAAAACAGCGTGGTTCAAGTTAACACACTTTATGAAAGCAATGCATCTCCGCTAAATGAATGGACAATGATTGCTGATGGAGATCCTGACAGTATTATACCTGAATTCTTACATATCAAGATTCGCGATAGTTTAGCAGGGTTTAACAACTATAAACAAAGATTTAGTTACAGTACCTGGAATGCAACAACTGTATACTCACCGGAAACAGTTGTTAAAGAAGGTAATGACTACTATGTTAGCTTGTTTAATGCATCTCAAAACGGAATTAATCTAAACAAACAACCAAGTTTAGATACTGCAATGAGTTATTGGACTAAGATATACGATTATGAGTTGCCGCCAGAAACACAACAAGATGATATTGATGTGTGGCGTGGACAAATGATACCAGATTTAAATCTACATGAATATAACAGATATGGACACTTAATTAGACCAAGACAAAGTTTGTATAGAGATTTAGTTTCTGCTAGACAAAACTGGACATACACAGTTAATGAGTTGTTATCAGAAATAAATCTTATAAGCGAAGTTACTAATTGGGAACCAGTGTTTAGAACAACATTCAGAAATGGTAATGTGACATACGACATTAATCCATATTGGAACTTAGTAGATTGGCGTTTAGTAGAAAGAGATAGTGCAGATCGAATAACATACAGCTATGATTTATCAACAGTAGCAGACGAAACAGTAGATCGTTTTGCAGACTTCCAAAATATTACTGAAAGACCTATAGGAACTTATATACTTGTAAAAACTGTTCCAAGTGCAGACGGAATTAACAGACCAGAAATGTACTATTGGACAGCTAATGGTCCGGTGCTTGTTTGGAAATCAAAAGCAACAATTGCACTAAGTGAAGAAATTTGGAATCAAAGTAAATTTGGGCACGGGTTTGATGCAAGTCCGTTTGATATTCTGCCTTGGGATAGCGGTAGCAGCAATGTTATTAGTAAACTATTTGACTTACTAAGAAAACATATCTTTATAGGTAGACATAAAATCAAATACAACAAACTTTGGTTTAAATGTTTGTATGAAGCGATAACACAAAACACAGCAGACGACTTTGCATTTAAGACAACATATGTTGATTTAAAAGTAAGTCATCCGTTGTTACTTGATAAGTCAAACTTAGAGATTTATAATATTGAAAATCTAGAACAGTTCTTTGATTATATCAAACCGTTCCATACCAAAATACACAAAAGTCTTGAAAGTACAACATATGCTGAAGCAAATGAAATTGACGTTGAAGAACTCAACAGAACAATGGATATTACTATGGTGTACAACAGACACTGTGGAAGAAATTGGGCAGGTGACACATTGTTACAAGGAGGCGACTTTACAAGTACGCCTGCAGGAAACATAGATGGTATGACCTTTACTACTCTTGACACAAACTTGGAATACATATATAATGGTAATGAGTTTGACCAACCTCACGAAGAAGGATGGTGTGAAGAACTTTATCCAACAGATTATACAGAAAACATAAGCATATTGGTACAAACAAACAACGTTAGTTATATTGAAAATCCAAACACAAGATCGTTCAGAATTAATATGTATGAGCCAAATATTACTCATACAAGTACTGTAATTGAAGATTCTAAAAAGACAACACTAACAGACGGTATATCAGCAACTGATACTACTATTGCTGTTGATGCAGTTAATTTAGCTAACTTTGACGATTATGGCGTAGTTTGGATTGGAAGCGAACGTATTGAGTACGGTGCTAAAGATACTGACAACTTATTATTCTGTACAAGAGGCACATTAGGCACAAGTACACAAGAACATTTACCAGGCGCAGTGGTGCAACATGCAAGTTATACAAGCATAATTCCAACCGCATCACACTTCTCTCATTATGGAGATAACCTGAGAATGGCTTACAACGACAGCGGTATAAGCATAGCTGATCCTGCTGGAGGAATTACACCAGAGCATGCTTTCATTAGAAATGCAGCACAAGGATCGATATAAATACTACAAATGGAAAAGAGCTATGAGTTTAAACACAATTGAAACACCGTTGATTGGTGTTGAAGGACATATAAAGATTTGGGATCCTCAATCAGGCGAAGTATTTGTTCGCAGACGTAATGCTGTGAATTTTGAAAATATGAGTATTGCTATTGCTAATTTATTAGCTAATAGTAGCGGATCTACAAGTACATACGAAATTAGTACTATGCGTTTTGGAAACGGCGGAACCAGCATTGACGGGTTGGGTGCAGTAACTTATAAAGCTACTAACACTAGTACAAGCGCCGGCGCATTGTATAATGAAACTTACAGTCAAAGTGTAGACGAGACTGTAACAGGAACTACAGACAATCAAACAATCGCAAGTCATACTAGTCCAAACAACTACAGTGATGTTGTTGTTACTTGTACATTAGACTACGGTGTTCCGGTAGGTCAAGATTTACAAGATACTGGAACTGATATGAATGATACATACGTGTTTGATGAACTAGCTCTTTATACAGCCAACAACGATTTGTTGACTCATGTGATTTTTCACCCAGTTCAGAAAAGTCTAAACAGAAAAATTCAAGTAGTATACACACTAAGGATAAGAAGTTCATTTGCGGACTTATAATAGGAAATTAAGATGCCATATACAATAGATTATAGCGACAGCGGAAAATCACCAATCGTAGTAAATGACGGTACAGTTGATACTAGTACTAGTTTACCCTTAATTGGTAAAAACTACACAAGATTTGGTGAAATGCTCAACGAAAATGTACTGCACTTGTTGGAAAATTTTGCCAACAGTACAGCACCAACTAATCCAACAGAAGGACAACTTTGGTACGATACGTCAACTAGTAGACTTATGTTATATGATGGACAATGGTTTACGATTGGTGCACCTGCAGGTACAACACGTATTGAATATCGTATACGTGAAGATACATTAGGTGGATTACACTGGACGATTGAAACTATTGTAGACAATGAAATTGTTACCATTCATGTAGACGACACAACTGCGTGGACGCCTGCTGCAACAGAATTTTTAGAAGATGGCGTAACTGCACTAAGTACACAGTTTAATGTTATTCAAGCTGGCATCAATATGAATAGCACAACTGACTATAAATTTAGAGGTACAGCAACTAGTGCAGAGTATGCTGACCTTGCAGAACGTTATGCAAGTGATCAGCCGTATGAAGCTGGCACAGTTGTACGATTAGGCGGCACACATGAGATTACACAAACACTACAAGAGGCAGATATAGATGTATTTGGTATTGTTAGTACTGCACCTGGTTTTGAAATGAATAGCGGCGCAGGCGCTGATGAAACACATCCTTTTGTAGCACTAGCAGGGCGTGTTCCTTGTAATGTTATTGGAAAAATTACCAAAGGTGATAGATTGGTAAGTAGTACAGTACCAGGAGCGGCAAGACGAGCAACACCTGCTGAAGTATCAGATTACAGAAAGGTAATAGGTAGAGCTCTTGCAAGCAAAGATACCGATGAAATAGGTAAGATAGAAGTAGTAGTAGGAGCGAAGTAAATGCCGTCTGTAACAGTAAATGTGGGCCAGTTAGCAGAAGCTACACATTACAATGATGTAGCAGAAACTGTCAACAAAGTATTTGGTGACAAGTATCCCACTGCGGCTGTTACCGATGCAAATAGAAAATCTACACACAAGTTCGGATGGGGTGCTATCAATGTTACTGATAACTTGTCTCCAGGAACATTGATTACAGCATCTAGATTACAAGATCTAGTAGAACGCACAAATACCAGTATAGATCACGTTAATATATTTGATACTATTTTAGTATTTGCTGTTCCTACAGGAAGAACAGCAGTTACTCCTAACACACCTGTTAGGGCAGAAGATTTAAACTTAGTAAATGATAAGTTTTATAATAGCATTCTAGTTAATAATGCACACACAACAGTTGATCCTACTAATGCAAGTGCGTTAGTAGCAACTCCACTAAGTGGAGGTCCATTGAAAAGAACTATACCTTGGTTACATCAGTTAACAGGTGAATGGTACTGGGACTTTGACGATTACAATCATGCACGTTATTTCTTTAATGGTGGCGGACAATTACGTATTAACTTAACAATGGCAGGAGGCACCACAACAGGATATTATAACTGGGCAGACGTTATTAATGAAATGGGTACTCTTAGCTTTACATGGGATAATATTATTCAAAGCCAAAGTATAACAGCAGGTACTCCTGCAGGCAAAGGCTTTTATGATTTAACAGAACATTACGGCGATGGCGACGGCGGAGCAGCAGACGAAGGTTTATTGTTCACAAGTGCAGGTGTAACAAGATCAGCTTATGGCTATGGCTATGGATATGGCTATGGATATGGCTATGGATATGGCTACGGGAGTTATGGATATGGATATAGCCAGTATGGTCAATATCAAAATCTAAAATTTAAGTTGTACGGAAAGTATAGTAATAACGGTAGTAGAGTACATTTTAAAGCAGTACTAGACGATAGCGTATTTGATCAAACCATGGACGGTCAACTTAACGGTACACTTAGCTATCTTATGCCTGACATTCTTACCTACGGTGGAGCAACATTTGACGTAACTCCAGACCCAGTTGTTACAGTGTTTGATGATTTTAGCAGTACAGGTATTCCTGATTTAGATGCTTAAAACCGGTTGACAACTCTCACATAAATAAGTTATAGTAGTATATAATTATAAGGAGAAACTCAGTATGGATGAGAGACTCGAAAAAGCACTTGAGTTTGCAAACTATCGAATCACACTTAGTACCCAAAAAAGAAATGTTAGAAATCGTATGCAAATATTGCAAACGGTACACTACAGTAATGGAAGTTTTTTAGCAAATCCAGAAACAATTGGATTTGTTAAAGCACTAATTGACAGCAATAAAAAAAGTGCTGTTATAGTCGATCAAAAAGAAAATCCAATAGAAGTTAAAGATTTACAAGATTTTTTAGATACATTAATTGAAAGCTACACAGAAGCGTCAAACGAATACAAAGTTCAAATTGATAAAATTAACAAATCTAGAAATATTAAAAAACTTATGGATTGGTAAATGATAGAAGAAAAACAAGGCAACGGCGTTTGTATTATTGCATATAACAACAATCAATTAGATTATGTGCAATTTGCTCACATGACAGCCGCTCATGTAAAAGCAAATATGAAAAACAATAGTACAACACTTATAACAGATGTTGGCACCGCTGCATGGATCGAAGAAAGCGTACCTACTCGAATACACGAAGCATGCTTTGATCAAATAATTATTGAAGATATTGTACACGAGAACAATCCACGTAAACACTTAGATAGTCCATGGACTGAGTTTAATGCTCAATTTAGTAACAAAAATAAAAACAACATCTATAAATTAACACCTTACGAACGCACATTACTAATAGATAGTGATTATTTCATAATGAACAATTACTATGACTATGTTTTTGATAGCGATTATCCTGTTGCATTGCATAAAAATGCAGTTTATCCTGAATGGAGACCTCCTTATTTAAACGAACAAACACTAAACGAGGGCGGCATACATCATTGGTGGAGTACGGCAGTTTATTTTGATCGCAGTGAAGAAAGTCAAATTTTCTTTGATATATGGGCACATGTAAAAGAGAACTGGGATTATTATTCATTATTGTATCAATTCCCTCCCAATTTGTTTAGAACAGACTTTTGTGTAAGTATTGCTACACACATGTTAAACGGGTTTAATCAAGATAACTTTATACATGACTTTGATCTGCCACTATTGAATATAGATCAAAAAGATGATTTAATTGAAGTCAAAGGACTAAACGACTGGATCTTTTTAAGTCATAATCGTCGTGAGCCGTGGAAAAATATTCTAACAAGATTTCAAGATCAAAACATTCATATGATGAATAAACGTGCTATCACAAGACATAATGACAGCATTTGGCAAGGACTAAGGGGAGCATTGAATATTGAGTAGAGGTTTTGTAACAATAGGCATTGATACTGAACAGGATCAAGTAAAATATAGTTATGCACTTGCGCTTAGTGTTAAACAATCAGATCCTAACAGCGAAGTGTGTTTGATCGTAGACAAAGATAAAAGTGACACTGTTCCTGGAAAATATTACGATGCGTTTGATTATATTGTCGAACTTCCGTTTGGTAACTCAGGACACAAAGACGGATTTCATGGATCTAACTTGTGGCAACTAATACACTGTAGTCCTTTTGAAGAAACTATCTATTTAGATAACGATACTATAGTTAAAAATACAAACATAGAGTTACTGTGGGATACTTATAGTAATTGTGATTTTGCAGTTAGTGATACAGCAAAGAGCTATCGAAACGTTAGTTGTGATAAGCGTAAACGATTTGAAATAGAAAAACAGTATAACCTTCCACAATTATACTTTAACTTTATATATTTTAAAAGAGATAGTCAAACTGCTATAGAATGGTTTAAAATGGCAGACCCTGTTTTTCAAAATTGGAGAGAAGTATACAATGTATTTTTTAAAGAAAAAAAGCCACCTACATTTGACAAAAACATTGTATGTAATTTAATTACACACTTATTAGATTTAGAAGACGAAATTAAACAACCAACAAACATGCTTTACGACTTTAATGCTGTAGCACAAGGCTTATGGCATGAAGATATTCCGTCGGAATGGACAGAAATTTTAAATTACTGGTATACCGACAAACATAAAGTTATGGTGGAAAACAATGTAATCAATAGTGGAATTATTCACTATCAAGACAAAGGTTTCTTAACAGATGACATCATCGGATTCTTACGAACCGCTGTTGAAAACAGCAATCGAAGAAAAGCCACCGCATAATTATTTTGTGTATTACGACGAGTGGACTGGAGAGATTCAGCAAATAACCAATCGTCAAAAAAATAGCAAATGGCCTTTTATTAAAACCCGTGACGAAGTTGCATCTAAGTTACTTATGGGTGTATTAAATATTTCTAAATTTCAAGTAGCAGAGCTATTAGAAGGCCCTGTACTATTACCTAAGTCTGATGTTGTTAGAATCAAACGTGCAGAAGAAGTACTAAGTAGTGTTCCTTTTGCAAAGCCGGATACTCTTAGTGATATTAATATTATACTCTACAAGCAAGATTGGAAAATGGAAGTAAACTTTAGTCAAGATACACTTTATCGTATGACAGGAAAGCGTTACTCAAATCAAACGGTTATTAACCCTGAACTTGGTGGAGAATACGATAAGATTCAGTTATTCCTTATTAAAGATAACGATCCTACCTATTTAATTAATACTATTGAAATTGATCCTGTTGACTTAATTTCTTCTGGATTCAAAGTCTTTGAGTTGGATAACTTGAGAAATGTGTGTGCTTTAGGTGATGTCAGAGTACTTACTAAACGTATCTTTAAGTCATACGGTTTAAAGCACAAAGACTATTTTACTGGCGGCGAATTTCACAAAAGAAAAAGTATCAAACGTCAACACAAGCATGTTGATTTTGCTGGTGATCATCCTACATTTATAATCAGCCCGACTAACACAGGATATATAATTAAAAGTAACTTTCAAAATCCAGATGAATATAAACTGTTCAATGATTTGACTTTGTATTTTACATCTGACGATCCTAATAGTTTTTTAGGAAAAATAAAAATACCAAAAACAATTATTGGATGGGAACAAGAATTCCATTGCGATGATATTCCTTTTGATTTAAAAAGTAGTCGAATACTGCTTGGAGAAAATGGAAAACACTTAACATTTAAATACGAGGAACTTTGATGGCCAACCTAGTACCAATCTCAGAATTTGATATTGTGTTTATCAGTTATGATGAACCAAATGCAGACGAAAATTATTCAGATCTGCTTGAAAAATGTCCGTGGGCAAAACGCAGTCATGGCGTTTGGGGAAGCGATGCAGCACACAAAGCTGCGGCAGCACTTAGTGAAACAGAACGTTTTATTACAGTTGATGCTGACAATATTGTTAGAGATGATTTTTTTAACATTGAAATTGATATGGATCGTGTTCGAGGCAGTGATGTTATTAGTTGGGCAGGTAAAAACACTATCAACGGTCTTGTGTACGGCAACGGCGGCATCAAATGTTGGCCAGTAGATGTTGTTAATGCTATGCGAACACATGAAGCAGCACCTGAAACAGATAAACGTGCGCAAGTTGACTTTTGCTGGAACATTCATTATGTACAAATGAACAACATTTATTGTGATGTTATGAACAACGGTAGCCCACTACAAGCATGGCGTGCTGGTTTCCGTGAAGGTGTTAAAATGGGATTAGAAAATGGCGATGTTGTTCCTCCAGAGAAATTAAAATACATTCATAGAGAAAATTACAAGCGGTTAATGGTATGGATGACTGTTGGCGAAGATGTAGAAAACGGGCTTTGGGCAATCTATGGCGCACGTCTAGGTGCTTATATGACAAACATTACAAGAAACGATTGGGACTGGCGTAATGTACGTGATTTTGATTGGCTCAGCAACTACTTTAAAGAAGAACTTTTCCCACAGTTCGAAGGTGAAGGTATTATTTGTCCACGTACAGGTATGTCTTGGGATCCTGGTAAAGTATGGGAAAAAAGTGTTGAGTTAGGAGACGAGTTACGAGGCAAACTTGATTTAGAAATTGCTGATATTGGATCAGCAGGTAGTAGATTCTTTAAGACAGTTTATAAAAACCCTAGCAGACTAGGAGCAATGGTAAAAGAAACAGATGTGACAGATTCACTTGAGGATTAAATGAAGAAAACAGTACTTGTTACAGGAGGATTTGATCCTTTACATTCAGGGCACATCGAATATTTTAAAGCAGCAAAACGATTAGGAGATAAACTAATTGTTGGTGTTAATAGTGACGAATGGCTTACCCGTAAAAAAGGTAGGCCATTTATGACTATACAAG
>Ga0181585_10002828_pt1 | contig 15366 bp, 16 predicted proteins | sample 071ome_29_FD_132469 | JGI IMG/M metagenome (GOLD analysis project Ga0181585, IMG submission 132469) | Coastal salt marsh microbial communities from the Groves Creek Marsh, Skidaway Island, Georgia - 071407BT metaG (megahit assembly) | ecosystem: Environmental > Aquatic > Marine > Intertidal... | reverse complement strand
GGTTTTCAAGGATTTGCTGGAGCGACTGGACCTATCGGAGACCAAGGCCCGCAAGGCAATCAAGGCTTCTTCGGGGTTCAAGGCAGTCAAGGAGTTAAAGGAGAAACTGGCGCTCAAGGTTTGGTTGGCGCTCAAGGCCCCGGACCTGCCGGGCCGCAGGGTTCCCAAGGCTTCCAAGGATTCGTTGGCGCAACTGGCAGTCAAGGTGAAATCGGGGCACAGGGCGCACACGGAGTTCAAGGTGCGCAGGGAAATCAAGGTGTTAGCGGAGTTCAGGGCTTTGATGGTAACACTGTAACTGGATTTCAAGGTGCCGTTGGTGAGCGCGGTTCCCAAGGCTTCACGGGTGAGACTGTTACTGGCGTTCAAGGCCCGCAGGGCAATGTCGGAGCAACTGGAAATCAGGGTAGTGTCGGCCTTCAAGGACCGGCAGGCCCAGTTGGTGGTCCGGGCATTACATTCAAATCGTTTAGCCTTCAGACCGATACCTCTGGCAGTGACTACATTGCTGGCTACTATGACTTTAGCGCAAACGACGCGAATCTGACTCAGGCGGTGACAACCGCTACTTATGGTACGGCAGGCACAGCATACGCCGCACACGCTTCGGCCATCTTTGGTGGTGCTGGCTCAGTCGATACGGGTCAGGTTGGACTGCGCGTAACGGGTACGAGCATCAATGACGATGGCGTTCGCACGACCTCCGATAGCGAAGTTCTGACGAATGACATTACGACTCTGAGCCTCAACCAATACCTTGAGACGAGTAAGAAGTGGCTCGGACAAATTACCTATGAGTTGTTTGTTGTTTCTGGCTCTCCGACGACTTACAGTCTCGACTTCAACTACGGCTTCAGCAAGTACGAAGATTTCGGCAACAACGAATTTACCGTCCAGCACTTCGAGGTTGTTGGTAAGGCTGGAAGCAATGATTCAGGTTTTGATGCGACACTGTATCACCACAATGACCAAGGATGGACATACGCCGCATCCGGTTTCGTTCCGGGCGGTACGGTAATTGCTGACATCAATACTGACCATTCCACGGACGACAACATCTCGAACGGTGACTATTTCGCCTTCAAGCGGTCTAGCCTCGCAGAGTTTGTCGATGGGGTGGGACTTGAAGGTGTCGTTGTCCGTATTGTCACAACGACTGGACAAGCCATTGAACACATGGATGCCCATGTCGGCGTGCTTGGTCTTTCGAGCAATGGTGTAACTGGCGTCCAAGGGTTCCAAGGGTTTTTTGGCTTCCAAGGCAACCAAGGCCAAGGCGTTCGTGGGCCACAAGGATTACAAGGTCTCCAAGGTGTGACTGGCGTCGCAATTGATGGTGTTCAAGGTCCGGCGGGACAAGATGGCTTCCAAGGCTTCCAAGGTATCATTGGTATAACTGGCCCCAATTCACCAATTGATGCACCATTTGAGGTTCAGTCTCCCACGGGTCTAAATTTCTTTGAAGTTGATTCTGGCGGCAATGTTTACGGTGGAGTGTCGAATCTTGCTACGGGTGCTTCCAGTGGATTCTTCTACATACCATCAATGCCCGGCCCTCCAGAAGGTACGCCTACTGTGCAGGCTGGGACAGTTCCCGTCGTGTTCGACTTGAGTCAAGACATTCTTTGGATTTATAGCACTAATTGGAAGGGTGTTCAAATTTCTGAGTAAGATTAGTTTCAGATTTAATCTGAATAAAAAATGGAGACATTAAATGCCTCACACTAATGATAAGCCGAAGTCGGCACAAATGATTGTTTTTGATTTCACCACTGATGTGGCGACAGGGGATGGCAAGTTTTACTTTGATGTTCCGTCAAATGTGAACAATCTAGTCCTATCTTCCGCTCGTGGTCGAGTCGTAACGGCTGGAACAACTGGCAGTACTGACATTCAAATACATAATGTCACCGGGGCTGTTGACATGTTATCAGGAAAGATACAGATTGCATCTGGCTCAACATCCGCAAGTGGCACGATTGATTTGGCCAATAACTCTGTGGCTACAAATGATTTGCTTCGGGTAGATGTGGATGCAGTTTCAACAACGGCCCCAAAGGGTTTAATAGTAACAATTCAATTTGACGAGGTATAAAAAATGACGAAATCAGAGCTTTTGCAAGATTTGTCTACAAAGGTGCAGGCAGTAGGCAACAATCTCTTGGTCAGCATCGACAGCATTGCAAACATTCGGGTTTATGATGTTGATGTATATGTGACTATTGATGCGCAAGGGACGGAGTCAATGTTGACTCAGCGCATTCATGTTCGCAGTGAGGACTCTCCCGAAGAGTCTGCATCTTACGCTGGCAGGCTTAGGTTTAACTATGAAGAACCAGAGGCTCCAGTCAATGGTAATAAGATGATATTTGAGCTTTTGGAAGGGATGGTTGCTCAGTCTCAAATTAAAAGCTACTCATTTTCTCATACTATTGAGTTGGCTGCGGGAACGAAGGCTGGTGTATTTACGATAGTTAATCTCGATGATACCGAGAGCCAGAAAGCTTTTTCTGTAATTGATGGCCAAATCATCAGTGCAGAGTACAAAAGAATCGCTTAAGGGTAAACGTAATGGCTTGGTATGACATTAGTTGGTCAAATCGTTTGAAGCTAACTATTCAGAGTAGCCAAGTTAGTGGCGATTTGACTGATTTCCCTGTATCTTTTGATTTGGCAGATATTGGTGGGACTCATGGTTTCTGGAGTGCAGTCAGGTCTGATGGCGGTGACATCCGCATCACGAAGGCAGACGAGACTACCGAGGTCGCTCGTGAGATTGTTGATATTGATACTAGCGCAAAAACTGGAAGCATTATGTTCAAGGGTGCTGGGACAATTTCCAGCACCGTTGATACCGACTTTTACGTTTATTACGGCAATGCAGGCGCGACAGATTATGCCGCATCTGCCACTTATGGTTCCGAAAATTTGTGGGACAGCAACACTCTAGGAGTTTGGCATCTTGACGAGGCTAACGCAGAAGATGTTAGAGATTCAACGGCTAGTGGCGTACATGAACACGATGATATACCCACAGATACAACTATCTCGACTGCCACTTCCGTTGCTGGGAAGATAGGAACTTGCTTCGATTTCAACGGCTCCAGCAATGTAATAGCATTTGAAGATGGTGTTTTGGCGAATCTTGCTCCGACGACATCAATGCAGTTTGAGCTTTGGTTTAACGCAGATGCGTTTAATGATTGCGGAATACTGTCTGTCCTTCAAGATTCAACTTCGAAGGGATATGGATTTTGGTTTTGGGGCGGGCAGCTAAGGGCGCAAATTGGCTCTAACGGGTGGTCAAACCTAACCTATCCTACGTCATCTTTGTCAACCAGCACATGGTATCATGTATGTGCAAACTGGGATGGCTCGACCTATCGTTTATTTCTTGACGGGACACAGGTTGACTCTGGCGCATATACCGGGAGCCAACTTTATTTTGGTTCGCAAATGCTCTTTGGCAAGAGAGAACTGCCGTATTGGTTTAACGGCAGAATTGACGAGGTTCGCATCCACGGAACTGCTCGTAGTTCTGATTGGATTTCTGCCACTAGCAGCAATCAAAGTTCACCAAGCACATTTTATAGTGTAGGCGCAGAAGAGGACGCACCACAAGCATCATTCACGCCTAAGATAGAGATAATTTGGTAATTTTAAGGATGGATGCTTGTAGTAATCTTAATTAGAGAATATGCCTGAAACTGTTGAAATTTTAGAGAAATTCGGAGCATGGGGTCTGTGTGGTATTTTGCTCGGCGCTATTGGTTGTCTTTATCGCTCGATGAGTGCCCTTTTGGAGAAGAGAAATGAGCAATTTGTAGATCTTCTCAGGGAGTCTAACGCTGTACTACAGACTATTGCTGACCAAGGCAAGCGGATAGAAAGAGTACTTGACCGAGTAGAAGACCGGCTAGGTGGGGGTTGAGTTACTATTATGCTTGGTCGTATGAAGCAAAGTGCATTAAAGTTGGACACGGAGATTTCCTCCTTCATCGAACTCGGCAGGAATTATCGTAAATTATATAGTAAGGGAACTGTAGTTGTCATCGACAAGGATGATGACATTTGCAAATTCCTTCGTTTTTTGGTGTCAAATTGCGACTTGTCTTTGAGGGTCATTCATGTTTCTGACCCGGATAAGGGAAAGATAGCAATTGATTCAATTGATTCTAGATTCATTAAAGCGGTTATAATTGATTGCAGTCTCGTATCAAAGGCATCGAAATTGCTTGATGAATGGATTGATTCGGTTCCCGTCCTTATATCTAATTGCGGGCAAGAATTAGACTCGTATGCTGAGCATAAACAGATGCGTTTTCTGTCTAGGGATGTCGGGCTTATGGACTATATCGAGGCACTTGGTTTGCCGGATGAGTGCAATGATTGGGTGGTAGCATATCCGACATATGCTTAATTAGCCTGCATGTCGTTCAATTTAGTTCTTGCTGTGTATAATACAGCAGGAGAAAATGGATGAAGATTGCAGAGATAAGAAAAATTTTGACCAAAGCTATTGTGGAGATTTCTCGCAACAAGGTCTTTTATGGTCACATCGTGCAGCAATTTCAGCGCGTTCATGTGTCAGGCGGACATTGCATAAATACAGCAGCCGTAGGTAGGATACCAGGGAGTAGATTTGTCAAGCTGTACCTTAACGATGATTATTTTATTGGGCTACTAGAGAAGTCGATACAGGACGCGATAGATAATCGTGGCAATGAATCCTTGGCGAAGGCGCGTTTAGATGGCGAGAAGGAAGGATTGAGGTATATTGTCGGCGCAATAGAGCATGAGATAATGCACGTTGCACTTGGCCACATTTGGCTTTCGTTTGACGATAATGAGCGGGGCAATTACGCTCTTGACTGCGTGGTTAACAGCTACTTGTCAAGTGAATGTTTGCATGACTCATGGATTCACCCAAGCAGGTATAACCTTCCGTCTGGCAAGTCTGCCATTTGGTACTATGATAAGTTGAAGGATAACGAGAAATACAAAGAGGACATATCATCTGCCAGTAGTGCGATTGAAGGTGGTGACCTGACTGCAAATCCTTCAGTTTCACATTCCCTTTGGGATGATGTAAAGGACGACATTCTTGCTAAAGAGTTCGTTAAAGATATCATAAGAAAGAGTAAAGAGTTATGTCAAGGTAACTATGGCGACGTATCTAGTGACATAATTGATTTTGTAGAGGGTTTCCTTGAAAAGAAGAAGCCAATGATTCCTTGGAATCACGTATTAAGAATGTTTGCGACAATGGCGACGGATAGCGTTTTAGACTACACGCAAAAGCGTATATCAAGGCGTTTTGGTACACGTCCGGGAACAAGGAAGGGTGATGTGCTTGACTTGGCGGTAATTATTGACACATCTGGCTCAATGAGTCTAGCTGATATAAAGTTGTTATGGAATGAGGTTTTTTGGATTTGGAAAAATGGGGCAAAGGTTACTGTTTACGAGTGTGACCAAGAAGTTCGCAAGCCAATAAAATATCGTGGCAAATGGAACGGCAAAGTTCATGGCAGAGGAGGAACATTTTTTGATTTGGCATTAGATGAGGTTGAAAAGAACAGGCATGATGCAGCTATTTACTTTACTGACGGCATAGCGCCTAAAGTAGAAAGAAGGTATCGTTATCCAGTTTTGTTTGTACTGACGACAGATATGCCGCCTGAGAAATACCCCTATCAGTGGGGGAAGACTGTAAAGGTAGCGCAGTCTATGAATGACACTGATACAATATAAAGGAGGAAATATGAAGACATTTCTGATTGTATCGAAACAGAATTATGAAAACCATGTTGGGGAAGAATATGACTCTATCCTTGAAGTTGACAACGAGGTTATCTCCGGCCACGGAGATAACAACTACAGGTCGGACCTGACACCGATCTCGGATTGGCACAATCTCATCCGAGGACGTATTCGCAGACTTTGGAACCAAGATGCTGACATCTCGAACCCGCGCGAGGTGCATGTTTATCTTGATGCTGCTTCGCCTTTTAATGCGATGCTTATCGACCTTCGCATCGTTATGGGAAAAGATGAAGGCATTGTTGTTGTGCTACCCTATCTTGAAGAAGGCGAGGAATACACGACTACAAATGACCCTGAAGCACTTAGCATATTTGAAAAACTGGACAACATCTGAGGGATTACCATGCCGAAATTTATTGATTACTACTCCGACCCGGAACCAAAGGAAATCATGGAAGCCTATTGCGATAGGTTTGACGCCATGTTTGAGGGATTTGACGTTGACGGCTTTAATGTGGTCTTCACAAAGAAGAAGAAGTCTCAGTTCCCCGTTAAGCTACATTCTGTCAACTTTCCTAATCATGTATTCTCGAATGGCAAGCCTTATATTCTTGAGGTCTTCGATGAGTGGTGGAAAGATATGAACCAGCGCCAAAAAAACACTGCTATTTTCCACATCATGTGCGCCATTCCAGACGGCGGATTTGACGAGCAGTCTAAGATGTATGCAAAGAAGTTGAAGCCAGAGGTTTGCTGCTACATGTTGGAGTTTGCGGCGACTGGTGGCGTTCCGAATTGGTTTGACAACCCTTCGGCAAAAGACCCTCTTGAAAGAGAGGCGGCAGAGATTGCGACTAACATAATGGACTCTGAATTTGAAGATGCTATTCCTGTGCCTGATGAGTCAAAGGATGGAATTGATCGGGTTCCCGTCACAGATGACGATATTTATGATGTCTTATCAAGATGAGACATGCTTGAGTATCAACTGACGAATGTCTAGGCTCGATGACATTATTAAAATGCCCGCTGAGAAACGCAGAAAGCTAAATCTCGGCAGAAAGACGAAGAGGAAATACAGGCGTCATCAGCGGGCTAATAGGTGCAGAGAAGAATTGATTGCATATCTGCGAATCAATGGTATATCTACGTCTCGACATCTTGAGTCTCACAGAAGTGAGGGTGAGCCAAATGTCTATGATTATCGAAAGGAATTCGGTAGTTGGCAGAAGGCAATACTAGAGGCTCACGGTCATCCTTTGCCTACCATTGGGAAGTTTGACGCGAAATACATGGCGAAAGCAGTCATAGAGTTCGACCTCTGGACGCAAGCTAAATACTTAGAGGCTCGCAAAAGAAGTCCCGAAATAATACCATCTATAAATTTCGTCTACAGAGAATGGGGCAAGTGGAGTAATCTGACATCCTATGCTAGGGAATATTCTATGCGCAAGGTGCTGGATTTATATATGGCATTATGGAGGAGAATAGGCAAAACGCCAACAGTCAAGGATTGCAATGAAGAGGGGATCAGCTTAGAGTCTCCGATATTGCACTTTGGTAGCAAGAGAGAGATGGATAAGTTGCTAACTGACATAGTATCCGGGGATTTATAAATGAGAGACAAGAAGGAAGTAAGAGAAAAGTTCGAGGAGCTTCGTGCGAATCGATTGCGGAAGCGAAAGGATGAATTCCTGTCAAGGTCATGTCAAAACTGCGTCTTCAATTCTAAGGAGCATATTAAGGGTCGCGGAAAGGTAAGGCTTTGCACGAATGATAAGGTGCTAGAAAAGATAGGCAGGAGCATCTTAGTCTGCGAAGACGACAAGGTGGCGCAGAGTTGTGGGGCGTACCAGTGTCGCAACACAAAAGAAGATGTGGAAAGTAGTTTCGATGAGATATTGCGTTCCCCAGCGAGGTGTGGCAATGAATATCCTAAATTGGCAATTATGATTTGGTTTTTGCAGAGTCAGGCAAGCGGCAACAGGTGGGAAAGGCTACGCGATGCGGTGCGCTCAATGTGTCGTTCAGCTTGGCATTTCGCTATGTTTAGGTGGTGGTAATGAATTGGGTTTGCCTGTTGATAAGCTCAATCCTGCATCGCAGAGATAACGATGCAGTTAGAAACGAATTGCAAGAAATATTCGGCAATGACATGATTGAGTTGCGGGTTATGATGGACTGCGAAGCGGACAATGCGGATGAATACTATGCTTTCATCCGGTGTCAAAATTATGAAGAGTACATCTCTAGACTGATAAATAGCAATGCTATCAAAGGCGTACTTCCTAGCTACGAAAACCCTGTATATTTGAGCGAAAGTGAAATAGAGGGATTCTTTAGTTCAGTCTCCGATGATGATAATGTGGAATTCTCATTCGGAGATGTCGTAAAGGTTAAGGTAGGATACCTTTCTGGATTAACCGGGATTGTGTCCCGAAATAAAGATGACTCAAGATATGATGTTGTTTTTAGGTTTCACACGCGAATATTTGAGGAAGAGATTGACGGCAAAGACTTATCATTTCAGGGCACTTTGTCTCGTAACATAAAAAAAACACCAGTGTTGTCGGATAACTTGCTTGAAAATGGGATACCTTGGGTCGGTATGACAGGTATACAATTTTGTAACTAAGAGGTTGATTATTGGTTAATGTAAAATATGTAGGCGAAGAAATTGAGAAAATTAAGTGCGCCAAAGTTCCTGATTCTAGTGGCGAGATACCTCGATTTAGTGTCGCCCAGATACAATCATTTAAGCCTATGCTGAGTTTTCTAAACGAAAAGGATCGTGATATTCTGTTCTTGATTTTTGTATCATGTAAGAAACAAAAAGATGTGCAGAAGATAATACAGCGTAGCCAACCTAGTCTATGCTATGATATTCGGCGTATCAGGAAACGCTTGAAATTCATATTTTACCTTCACAGTATGTTCGACATTTTTGAGGACTTTGTAAGTCGCAGGGGAGTAGAACATTTTTCCTCCGAAGAAAGGGAGATATTGACCTTAATGTTCTATACGTCGTCATTTACCTTGACATCTAAGATAATGGATGTCACTCAAGTGAGGGTGCGATACGCATATGATAAGTGTACGAGGCGAATGGCGGCATTAGAGATGTGGGATGCCTATGAACTGTTCACAACACTACGGTCTAACTTGAACACAGTTAGGCGAAAGTACATCGAAGATGATGGCGACATCTACATGCGGGGCGAACTGTTTGTCCCGGCTTGAGTAATAATTTTTTTATTTTATTCTTTATGTTAGGAGGTGAAACCCATGCCAAATGACATTTTTGAAGATTTTTCGTGGCACAGTTCTATTGGAATTGATGTGACTTTAGAAGGAAACAAGAGATTTATTACTCGCTTGCCCAATAACAAGCTAGCCCGCAATATGTTCACTGCGAGTTCTGATAATCTGATGATTCATAAGACAACAAAGGCCCTATGGAGAATAACAGAAGATAAGGCAGCCATCGAGCCAGTATTCGCAACAGATATTCTGACAGAGGATGAGTGTCGAGAATTTATGGAGAACAGAAATGAATCTTGATGACGTGCTTAGCGAACCTCGCAGGGCATCATTGGTTGACCATCAATGGTGGGTAGAGGGACTAGTTAAAGATGGCGAGCCGAATTATGACCCAGAAGAAATCATGAACAACAATAACTCAAAGGACGATCTTGAGATACATTGGGGTTATGGGACAATTGAGCCGCAATTTTCAGACGAAGAACACAAAGTACCGTCTGGCGGTGTTGATAGGAATTTGCCTCCCGAAGCAGTTGGCGATGCAAACCCGGTGATTATTTTTGCACGCGACATGATGAATCGTGGGTTTATGGGAAAAGAACTTCAACAAAGAATTGTAAGAAAATTTGACCAGCCATCAATCAAGATGGCGTCTGAAGAACTGCGTTCGCTGTTCAAGCTTGAAGGAATTGTTGGGCGCATAGCAGTTGACACACGCGGCTACGATGATCCAAGGAAAGCAATATCTGCCTTCAAAAACAACCCATACAAGCGGTTTATTAAGTATGTTATTGCCGAGGCTAGAGAAAATGATGATTATGCTTGGCTTCCAGATGCTCGTGATAATGGCATGGTAGTGGCAGATAGCTGCGGCAACGCAATGGATGATTTCTTTACCGAGGCAGACCGACCAGCCTTTTTGAGGCAACAGAAACTTGTGCCACATTGCAAGCATACGATGATGCCAATATATGGTGGAATGGGAGATATTGACGACTCAGAAATGGACAGCACTCTCATTGACATTATGAATGTCACTGAGCTTCCCGACTCAAAGAAGGATGAAATTGTCCACAATGACAAATATGCCTCGAATGTCGATAAGCTACAGGCAGTCTTTCGTTGGCTAGACAGGCAGGCGAACCTAACCACTCAAGAGCGGTATGAAGTTCATGTTGATGCATCTGAATTCAAGATTGAACATAAAGACCAAGAGATCGAAATGATTGCAAATATGTCAACACCCGAACTCGACATTGACCCGGTTAATCATTGCCTTCAAAATCATTTTGAACTAGATTCCTCACATATTGCCCAATCTTCCTTGGACGTTAGTATTGGGGGAGAGATGGCCCATATTGGCTTAGCAGGCCAATCTACGGCCAATCCTCTTGATGTACGCATCGATGGCTATGGTAGTGATATTTCCGTAGGCCAAAAGCGCGCAGCGCAAAGCCCATTGCACATTCAAGAGCGTGAGATTGACGGCATTGACTTCTTGGATAGCTCAATAGCCTTTACTAACGTAGATACGCCCGATGTCACTGGATTCAACCATCCTCTCACTATACCTGTTGATGGCTCAGCGAAGCATCGTGGAGCATTTGACATCCACGAGGAGTCTAACGGCCAAATGGACAGCTTAATCTCATTTGATGACGATTCCTTAGACATTAGCGACCTTGACTCTCCACTTGAGGTGTCTCTTGACCCGATGCAGGCTATGGATGCTACAATTGATGTAGATGTTTTTGGAAGCGAAATGGAATTCGGGCTGCTGGCCGAAGTCGCTGCACAAGATGTTAGTTTGGCTCAGCATGAAGACCCTATGTTTGTGGGTACTGATATTGAGCTAGATGAATCTCCGAAAGGAAGAAACATTCTTGATGTTCAGATGGGTAACTCGATGGAGTGGTAATGGACGACTTCGACAAGGCGGACATTGAAGCTGGAGTAGATATTATGGATGTCTCAGTCGGTGGCATCGTAGTGTCGAATAGCAACCTTTCTCAGCAAAATAAACGCAATGGCGTGATGGACTATCGCGACCAGTTGATTAAGGATTACCACAATGGCCATGAGTCGATAATTGAGCGTCTTGCCGATGAGGACAAGGGCGATACAGATTCCTTGTTGACTGCACTGATTCAAGAGGTGATAAGAGAAACTGACCATTTGTTGGGAAACGAACTTATTGCTACCCAGAATGGTGACCATCGCGATTCATCTGTGATATCTTACAAGCGCGTAGAGGCGATGGAGAAGGCGATAAAGGCGGTCTCTGCCAAGCGTGCAATGGAGCAAGAATCAGGGATAGACCTCGAATCACCATCAATGCTGGTCATTTTCAGGTACTTTATGTCAAAAGTTAATGAAACATTCGAAAAAATGAACATAGATTCCGAGATGAAGGACATCTTTTTTTCCACCTTTGGAGCCGAGACTGAAAAATGGAAAAAAGAATTAAAGCAAAAGTTCAAGGAATTGAGGTCGGGGTGATGTATGGCAAACAATATGATTGCTCAGATAGCGAACGAATTTGTATCGGGCAACACTCAAGAAGTAGTTGACATTATCACTTTTCTTGAGGCTCCTTGGGGTCTTGGAATCAAGCTTTATCCAGTTCAGAAATTCATTCTCAAGGCTGCGTATGGCTTGGAACTTGATACGACACCGGGAGCCATTCCGGTGCCAGACATTGTCAATGAGCGTACCCTTTATGAATTCAGCGAGGTTGAATTCTTAAACTGGCTGTATGATGAAGGTCGATGCAATACCAATGAGGTCGCTGGGAAGATTTTTTCCGAAATCGTCATGGTAATCGGGCGACGTGGGTCAAAATGCAGGTCTTCCCTTGACTTAATCGCCACGACAGAGGGAACGATTACCTTCAAAGAGCTTTTGGAGAGGAAGTCGAAAGGAGAGAACATTGGCATCCTCACATACGATGAGAACTATAAGCGTAGCACTACGTTCGACTTCAAGGCATGGGACAATGGGGCTCAAGAGTGTTTCCATCTTAGAACCAAGTCTGGCATAAAGGAGACATCCTCATTCAATCATCCATACTTGGTCTGGAGAGATGGCGACCAGAGGCCAAGGTGGGTAGACCTAGAGGACGTAGTAGAGGGTGATAGGATTGCCGTATCTAAGTCCATGCCTATCTTCGGGAGTGAGAAGATAGGAGTAGACAGGGCCGCAATCTTGGGATTTCTCTGTGGGGATGGGGGAGTTACAACAAGGGTCGCATTCACATCAGAGAGCAAGATTCAAGTAGATGACTTTCAGAGGTGCTTGGACAATGAATTTGCTGGATACGAGCTAAGGCTAGATGCCAAGTCCAAGGTGGAATATACCGTAGTGAAGAAGTCCAGAAGGTATGCCCAAGGCGGCTCTCGGCGTAACATGGTGAAAGACTGGCTTAAAGAGATAGGCGTGTTTGGGTACAAGGCAACAAGCAAGCGAGTCCCGGATTTAATAATGACAGGCTCCAAGAGCGAGGTGTCAGCATTTATATCGAGGATTTTCGCATGTGATGGTTTCGCCGTTACGGAGAATAAATCATACGGGCGCAAGAAACCCAAGTCGATAGTGGCAATTACTCTTGCGTCCGAGGGCCTCATAGATGACCTGAGACATCTTCTGTTGAAATTTGGTATAAATGCCACTGTTCGGCACAATCCTGCAATCTTCGATGGCAAATTGTTTGATGCGTGGACTCTGTCGATAGGCCGCGTCGAAGATATCGAAATATTCAAAGAAGAAATAGGAATTTTATCAAAAGAAGATGCTTTGGCAAAAACGGCCTCGGCATCTTCCATGAGCGCCTTGACGAATCGAGGTGGTTATCGCGGGCAGCTACCGAAGGGAGTTTGGGCATACATAGATGAATTGAAAGAAAAGCATGGTCTGTCTGATGTGGATGTGACGGGCAAGTATGGCGCAGGACATAATGAAAGGCTAAGGCGGAAATACTGTCCGTCGAAAGTAAAGGTGGCGTCCTATGCTGAAAACTTGAATGATGACTTTCTTCGTAGCATTAGCGATAGCGACATCATATGGGACATTGTAGACAAGGTAGAGAAAGTTGGCAGGATGGAAACTGTGGACCTGTGTGTTGAGGGAACACATGTGATAGGTGGGGATATTGTTTCTCATAACTCCGTTTTATCGTCGTGTATCTCGACATATGAACTATACAAGCTAATTAAGCGTTCCGACCCCGCATCTTACTACAAGCTCCTTCCCGGCTCTGAGATATGCATCCTTAATGTCGCTCCAACAGATGAGCAGAGTGCGGTTGTTTATGGCAACATCGTGAGCTATACGATGAATTGCCCATACTTGAAAGACAGGGTAATAAATAAGACATTAGACTACATGAAGCTACAGTCTGATGCCGACCGTAAGCTGGGTGAGAAGCACGGCAACATAATGTGTCTTACTGGTGGCTGTTCTGCCAACTCTCTTCGTGGTCACGCAGCTATCGTTGTTATTCTTGACGAGTTCGCCTTCTTCGTGCAGAATGCCGGTCGTTTTTCAGACGAGCAAGTCTATAAGGCTCTTACTCCGTCAACATCTGGTTTTCAAGGTGAAGGTAAGAAGATTGTCCTGTCTAGTCCATATACTAAATCTGGTCACTTCTATAACCTGTTCAATAACAGCTTTGATGAGCCAGACACATCGCTTATGTTTAAGATGTACTCGTGCCTCGTGAACCCTTACAACATAGCGTCTCAAGACCTAAAGATTGCGAGAAGGCGTGATAGGGTGTCGTTCATGTGTGAGTTTGGGGGTGAATTCTCGGATACAATTACTGCATGGATTGATGACCCAAATGAGTTCAAGAAGAACATCACCATGAATGGACCACCAAACAAGGGTAAGCCGGATGTGGCATATTTCATGGGTATTGACCTTGGGTTCAAAAATGACGGTACATCAATTGTCATTGTCCACAAAGAAGGTAACAAAGTGGTTCTTGACTATGCGCAAGTTTGGTTCTCAGGAAGCTCAGATGTCTGGGAACAAGAAAAGACGATTTACGCCGGGTGCAACAAGTATGCCAAAAATCCGCTTATAAAAATGTCTGATATTGTTTCAGAGATAAAGGAACTGTGTCGTTGGTTTCCAATTAAAAAAGGAATATTCGACCAAATGACTGGATATGGGCTGCAAGAGAGACTGCATTCGGCAGGATTAAAACAATTTGAAATGATTCACTTTACAGACACCAAAAACCATGAAGTATATCAGTGCGTAAAAGGGCTGTATGCAGAACAACTATTGGAACTTTGGGATGACGATGTTCTTATCCCGGAGATGCTTATGCTTGAGTCGGAGAGAAAATCAAAGAATAAGGTTGAAGTCCGCGCGCTTAATGGACAGGGAAACCATGATGACTTGAGTGACTCTTATGTTCGGGCTGTGTGGCTTTGCAACAAGGATACTGCATCTAGAACGACAAATATGTCAGCAGGCGCTGGTGGAAGTCTTGGGCTAGGCATGAGTGGGGCAGAGACAAGGGTGACTGCGATGATAAAGAAGCGCAGAATGCACGGAGAACATCCACGCGGACTGGATAAGATTAAGCGTCGTAGGCCGGGGGCTGTGAGATAATATGGCAAAGAAGCCGATGACAACTGAAGAGAAGGCGCGGAGGCAGAAGAAGACCAAGTCTGTCCGGCATCTAGCGGAGAACATCCGCAGTCTTCGGAACAAGGTCACACGCGACCTCAAGTCTGACGACGAGAAGACTCGTCTGACCGCGCTGGCTATCACCCTGATGGACAAGACCGCCTCTCGTGTCGGCAACTCTGAGTCTGCCAAGAACGGACATTTTGGTGTGACGGGTTGGCGCAACAAGCATATCAGCATCTCTGGCAATACGGTGACAATAAAGTATGTCGGAAAGAGTGGTGTTGAACAAGAGAAGCAGGTAACGGATGCCACTATCGCAAAAATGCTCAAGAAGTGCAAGGGAGACTGCAAGGGCGACACCCCACTTCTGACGACGAGTGACGGCATCAGCATCAAGTCTGCACAGGTGAATCGTTATTTGAAGGACTACGACATCACGGCAAAGGATATTCGTGGTTATGCGGCGAATACGCTCTTGGTCAACTCGCTGAAGAACTCCAAGAAATCGAGCGACGAGAAGGAGAGGCAGAAAAAGTTCCGAGAGGTGATGAAGTCAGTTGCAGAAAGGGTCGGCCATCAGCAAGCGACATTGAAGCAGCACTATTTATTGCCCGGAATTGAAGAGGCATACGTTAAAAAATCGCGAATCAAGGAGGTCAAGAATGCAAGTGCGTCGCTGCGGGTGGCAGCGGATGCCCG
>Ga0181585_10002823_pt1 | contig 15383 bp, 4 predicted proteins | sample 071ome_29_FD_132469 | JGI IMG/M metagenome (GOLD analysis project Ga0181585, IMG submission 132469) | Coastal salt marsh microbial communities from the Groves Creek Marsh, Skidaway Island, Georgia - 071407BT metaG (megahit assembly) | ecosystem: Environmental > Aquatic > Marine > Intertidal zone... | reverse complement strand
TAAAGGTTTACTTGAAGACCTTGCTAAAAACGACTTAAATAAAAGCGGAAAAGGTAAAACTTCAGACAAGTTAATTAAAAGAATTGCAGAAGCTTTTAGTCAAGATCCTGATGGAGCAAAAGATGCAATACAAGACCTTAAAAAAAAGTTTTGGGGCACCAAAGATCAACTTGCAACAAAAACGTTAAAAGGTCTTGCTTATAATAATAAAAATAGCTATATAAATATAAAGAAAGATATAGACGAAAAAGGCATAGCCGGTTGGAGACCGGATCTTTTACCACCAATTAGCATTGTAGTTTCTCATGGCGATCCCACAACAAACCAGTCTATCTATAGAGTTCTTTATGACGTTGAGTTTACTGGGTTATCTTCGCAAATTAACATAGGCGGCTCTCCACAAACGGAGACATATCCTTTTATTTATAGAACTCTAGTTTAATTATTTGGAGATTTTATTTTAATGATTCATAATTCACAAAAACTTGATGGTGTTGCTTTTTCTTCTATTCCTACAACTTTAGAAGAGGGTCCAGTCGCACCATCGCTGGCCCCAGTTGCTTCTGAAGACACTCTTCTTCAAGACCTAAATCAAATTGAACAAAAAGCTGCAGCGCCCAGCGCTCCCAGTGGTCAAGAAGTTGAAGTAAAAAAAGATTCAGAAACAAAAGGAGAAGTTGATATATATGAAATGATCGCAAAGCTTGGAGGCCCTTCAAAGGAAGTTATTGAAGCCGAAAAAGCTAATGGTTCAATTATTTCAGCACTAGCTCTTTCTCCAACTGAAATCTACTTATACAAAGCTCTTAGTAGACAGTTTTGGATGGTTATTAAATCTAAACTTGGACAATCTGAAAGAATGACAGAAGATCTCATGAGGGAAGAGATTTTAAAACGAACCGTTCTTTGGACTAGTGAGCATCCTAGTACAGATCAGTTTATAGCTTCCCTTCCATCTACTAGAGCTGGACTTGTAGACTGTCTTTACACTGCAGTTATGACTTCTAGTTACTTCCTAGACGAAAGTGTTGTAGTTAGTCTAATTCAGCCACTATAATAAATATGTTCCTTCCATCTGAAGAAATAGATCTAGAGGAACTGTATTTACTAAAAGATCGCCTTAAAGATTTTGACAAAGTCTACTCTTCTTTGGCCGATGGAAACAAAAAGATTTTTCTTTTTAAGTTTTCTGCACTACACTTTTCTTTTAAAGACATTCACGTTACTTTGCCCTCCATTAGGGAGGCAAAGTTCGTGATGTCATTAATTGAGTCAAATCCTGAAAAAAGCTATTTACTAGAAGATAGTTTTTTAAAGCGGAATGTTATTTTAGAGGAAGACTATAATTGGCTAACCTCTAGAGCTCCTTTTGGGCTAGCTACCTCTACTGTAAAAGTTTTGCTAGCTATGGGCTACCCACAAGACACAGAAGACATCAACGTTATGATGATGACTTTAAGACAGACATTTGATTATGTTGACAACTTTAAAGAAGTTTTACAAACTATGGGCATTCAGCCTAGTGAAATGGTCAATATAGATATCCATGACTTTTTTAAAACTCTTCTTATCTATGAAAAATCTCTTTTAGAAAGAGAAATCATGGACTCAGAATTTAGTGTAGAACTTAAAAAATAAAAATAAATATTTTATTTATATTTTATATTAAGGGTTTTATAGGCAATGGCTATCAGCAATTCTCCTTATAGAAGAATTACAGACCAAAATAATAACCAGGTTTTGGAATCCCAAAGTCAACTGCCTTTTTTAAAAACCGGCTTTTTAGCTGGTGCTGCTGGCCTGCATTTTTCAAGAAAAACCACAACCTCTCCTTTGGCTTACTTAAGTCCAGATAGGGCTTATTCTGCACTTAGAAACCTTGAGTCTAACCTACCAGTTTTTAGAATTCCTTTAAGAGTTGCCCAGCTTGGAGATATGTTTTCTCCTTTTGCTTCTGGGAAAGAGCTTGGGTTTGCCTATTCAGGCTCTGAGCTTATTGGAAACAAACTTACAAAAAACCTATCCCAAGAATTTGTAAACACCCTCATTGCTTCTGGCGCTGAAACTTTATCAAGGCAAGGGAGTACTGTTTACAGTGAAGCTGCAGTCAAAGGTCTTATTGAAAGGCATGGTATAGAGTTTAGAAAAACTGGAGCGGTTTATGGTGATATTTATTTAAAAGACACCAATCGAAGTCTTGTTAAAAATGTTTTTCTTTCAGAAGTTTCTTCTAGTACAACTTCTGAATTTGGTGCTATTTGGGAATCTGGAAAAAGATTAGTTATTCCCCATAGAGCACTTTCTACAAATAGTGCTTTTGCGACTATAGCAAGTAATATTACCGGCGGTAGACTAAGCAGAGGAGATGCTGCCAAGCTCGGAGGCTTTTTAAAAGGTCATGTTGGTGGTTTAGCTAGAGAGTATGCAATCGCAATGAATAGGTTCTTGAAGGAACCTATTCCTGGCTTAAGCAGGCTTCTTGGTACTAAAATTCCAATCTCTGACATTAAAAGAGATCCTTCTGACTTATTTGGTAAATTTTTAGGCGAGAGCTTTGGGTCTAAGTTTCAAAAACCTGACGACCTTATAAAACCTTTTGGAAAGATAAATCAACATCTCAGGCCTTATGTAAGTGATATAACCCAAAAAAGTACTGGCAGAATTCTTGGAGAGATAGCTGCTAGAGGTTCTGTTTATACAATAGGACTGCCCGGAGCATACCTTGGCTTAAGCGCTCTTAGAAGAAAGTTTGATGACCCCGGTTCGAGTATTGTTTCTACTCCACTGTTTGCTGCGATTGGTGCTGGCATTGGCGGTTTTGCAATGCCTTACACAAAAAAGACGACTTTACCTTACCTTCGTCAGATGGGGTTCTCTAGATCAATGGTTGCCGGTGCTGCAGCTGGTGCTATAGTTGGTGCTTTTCCTGCTTTTGACAAAGGCCTAAGTGCTGGATTTGGCTCTTTGTATTCTAACTTTAGAATAGGAATGTCTTCTGTTTGGGATATTGTTGGTGGCAGCAAAACAGTACAAAGACAAGAAGAGTTATTTCCCGGTCTGACTTCTCCTGCAACTGGTGTTGGCTTTTTAATGACTGGTGGTATTCTTGGCTTTATCAACAAAGAGCTGGGTACTATTAAAGGTAATTTAAGTCCTTTTAGAAAAAAAGCTTACTCAAACATTCACGAAAACATTAATAAAATTATCAGCAATATTCAAGCTGGTAAAAATATTGACGCTTCTGCCGTTGAGTCTGTTTTTAAGTCTTTTTCAAAAGTTGAAACTCCTGGTTATATTGGGGCTACAAAAGAAGTAAGAAATATACTAACTAACCAAGCTTTTAAAACTACAGATATTCATAGTCGCGCTGGATTTTTAGCTAAGATCTTTCAAGAAAACTTATCCTATCAACTTAAAAATTCTGTTGAAGGATCTGAAGAATTTAAAAGATTGATGACTCAAAAAGACAGGCTCTTTGGAACAAAAAGCTCTTTAAGTCAGTTTGCCTCTACTGTTTATCATAGCGGAGAAGATTTTGTTAGGTATCTTGCCGGTCAAAAAACTGAAGAATCACTTTTAAATAGTCTTTCTAAATATCCAAAAATTTCTGCTTTTAGAGATAGGGTAAAAGATTTACTTTTTGCAAAAGAAGCAGGCTTTGCCAGAGGAGCAGTTAGGGGTGGTGCTTTATTTACTGGTTTAAGCTTTCTTGGTGCTGCTGCAACATCTGTAATGGAGGGAGACTTTAATCCCCTCCATATGATTCCCGGCTGGATGATTAAACTTACTGGAGGTGGTGAGTCTGGCGAAGAAACAAGAAAAGTTTTTACTGGCGAAAAAGAAGTTGCAATTAACAAAGCTCGTTGGTGGTTTTTAGGTCGAACTCCTTTTGAAGGAGAAAAGATACAGTACTTTAGAAAGCACAGGGCTGTTCTTGCTCAAACAGATGCAAGTGACAATGCTCTTTATGGTTCTTTTGACGAAAGAGTGGCCTATGAGCCAATTCTACACCCCATAAGAGCTTTATTCGATGATGACTTCAAGTACCATCGAGAACGCAAGCTACAGTACGTCTCACCCACTCCTCTGACAGGAAGAATGTTTACCGACGTTCCTCTTTTTGGTGACGTGCTTGGTTCTACTCTAGGTCAACTTATCAAGCCAACCAGAGCAATTAGACCATCAGAGTGGATGATCTCAGCTGCCTCTGGGGGCGCTGGTGTGCTCGGTCAAGTTCCAGTAAAAAGTCCTCCCGGAAGGCTAATGCAAGGGCCTTTCAATCAGTATCCAGTTGACCCAACCCTTGGTGGCAATGTCTCCTTTAGTGCCCTTTCTCCACACTCTGTTTACAATCAAAGTAAAAAGTTTGGTAGTAGATTTGTTGACCAAGCTGGCTTGAAAGGCTTCTTGTTTAGAAGTTTTATTGAAAATTTTGGGTATAGAGAAAGAGTTTATGAGCCAATGCTTGAAAGCGCTGAAAGTTTGTTTGGAGCTTCTAGGTCTTACTGGTCTCTTGGTTTAGGCGATCCCGGCGGAATTACAGAAGGTATTCGACGTTTTCTTCCACAGGACAAAAACAATTACTACAACCCACTTACGAACATTGCGCCAAGCTGGTTGCCTTCAAGTTCTGCAGAGTTTTACAAAGACTTAAAACATGGAAACTATTTTAACAAAGTAAATGAAGGTGAAATTAGATTACCCGGAGCTGGGTATGAAACTTTATTTCCTGCATTAAAAGGTTTAGAGCCAGAGCGCTACCCAATAGCATACAAATACAAAATACTTTCTGATGTAGCTTACATGAGCGACCAGTGGAAGCACATGAAGCGAAGAGTTATTAACTCTATTCAAGCAGGTTCTTTAACCCCAGATGAACTTAAAATTGTTGAAGAAACAAATCGTCAGCTAGAACAAAGAAGCAAAAAGAAGCCAACTAGAAACTATCAGTTTAGAAGCAGCAATATTGTTACTAGAAACTTAACTGTAAGTGCCGTTTTGAGAGACGGCACTATTGCCTTTCGGGAGTTTGGTGACAAAGCGTTTAAGTCTGCTGGGGCTGATTATAGTTTTGCAGCCTTATCTAGGCAGGCTTTGACAAATGAAAACCTTAGAAATATAGACAAAGCCAATGCAAAGGCAGAAGAAAACCAACAAAACATTAGAAACTATTTATTAAAAAGATTTAAGCCAGGAACTGAAGTTACAGTTTCTATTACAAAGAATCCTTTTGATTCCGATGTTGGTGAGTTTTATGTTAAAGGTTTAAGTAAAAAGCTTCTGTCTTTAGGAGCAGAAGCTACTAGCTCTCAAGATTTTGCTTCTATTAAGTACAATAAAGCTCAAAGATTTTTAGGTAAAGCTTGGGAAACTTTTACACATAACGCTGATATACCACTAACTCCGGCAATGTTGTTTAATAACATTTTGCCCTTACAGCCACAGGCTAAATTTATACAAAGATTAAGTCCAGTAGAGCTTTACGCAAGAACAAAAGTTTATGGTAGAGACATTCAAATGTGGCAGCGGTTTAAAGAAGACTTTCTTGATACTGCTATAAACGAAACTGTTGCAAGAGTTGGGGGTGACTTTATACCTCAAAGGGTCGAAAAACAAAGAGAAATACAAGAATATTATGATAAGTTAAAATGGTTTAAGTTTTTCAATCTAGAACAGCAGGCCATGAAGCAAGGTAATTCTGTTTTAGCAGAAGCCTATAAAAAGAAAAAAAGAGAGACAGCTTTTGGTGTTGATCCTTATAGGGGTTATAAACATATTTACAACGCTCTTGCTAGATCTGAAAGAGAGTTTTACAGAAACTTTATAGACGAAAGAGATCCCGCTGAAAGAAAAAGAATACTTTCTCTTATTCCAGAGTACTCTAAACATATCTTTATTTCTCAGTGGGAAGAAAAAGATGCCAGAACTGTTAGAGCTAAAATTGAAGCTGGTAGTGCAACCGCAGAAGATAGAAACTTCTTAAGAGAGATTCAAAAGAACAGACAATACGAAGGCATGAATGTAAATAGAGAGTTGCTTGCCCAATATAGATCTGAAGTTAAATCTGGAGGCACTGTTGGTTATGCCGACTGGATGAGAGGTAAGATGCTTGAAAAATATTTTAAACACTACAAGCTGCCCTCAAAAAACTTTGTCGGGTTTAACCCAAACGTTGACTTAGAAGATGTAAAGTTAAAAATGGTTCAAGCTGAAGGCATGGACATTCATGATTTTAACTTATGGGAATCTAGAGAGCAAAATATTACTCAAATGCCCTACATAGATAGAGCTGTTGACCAGCTTGGCGACTGGAAAAGAGCCAACCTGTCTGAAGTCGAAATTCGCAATATGATTAATACAATTTTTAAAGGACAGTACAGCTCTGTAAATATGACAAGGGGCGGTCCCGGCCAAGAAAACAAAGTTGTCTTTGTTACCGACCAAACTCGCCACAATGAAGTTAAATCTATTTATAATGGTTATGGAATATTTTAATGAGAAGCTTATCAAACATAAAAGAGTCTATAACTCGCGAAAATTACGAATCATTTAGACTTGCAGCTTTTACAGCTCTAGAGCAGAGCGATATGGGTGCAGCAAATAGGTTAACTTTACTTGGTACATTAAATAGATTGCACCAAGAGCATAGCGCAGGAAGCATAAACGCAGAAACTTTAAATAGAGCTTTTCAGGGAATTGAGTCAAACACTTCTTTGACTAAAATTTTTACAAATAAAATGGGTTTTTTCCAAAGCCAGCATGGTAGAAATATAGCAAACCAATTATCAAGCACTATTCTTGACGCTAATGCTATAAAAAATCTTAGAGATTATTCTACTTCTAGAGGCATAACATGGAACACTATGAGTGCTGGCGAAGCTATGACAGGGTTTCGGGAATTTTTTGGCGAAGCCTTCTCTTCTATGGGAAATAAGGTTAAACTTATTGGCGGTCAAGAAGCCTTATTTGATTTACACGGGTTTGGACAGCAGCGGTCTACGGTCTATGGTTTAAGTTTAGAGTTAGGTCAAGGTAGAACCGCACAAAGACTTAACCTACCTTTATATCAAGTTTCTTCTCACGGTATTTTGGCTGGCGGCAATTTAACTTCACAAGGAACTTTTAGTAAATCAAGTGCAGTCTATAACGTTCCCGGAAAGTTTCTTTTTGATCCCCTTGATAATGCAGTTGGTTGGAAAACTGGTTCATTCCATCAGTATCAAGAGTCTCTTGTAAAATCTACTCACCTTAAAGCACAAGAAATTTCAGCTTCAAATACTTTAACTTTTGAAGCAAAAGAAAAAGCGCTTAGGGAGTTGGAGTCTAGGTATAAAAATGAATTAACTAGATTCCAATACTATGTTGGACACCAAGGTGAGTTTTCTATGAGCTCTGAAGTTGGATTAAAAGCCATGCAAGGAAGACTAGACAGAGCTGCCATTCAGTCCCAACGATTTGTTTTTGCAGGAGGTTACGAGGGTAGTCGATATAGTCAAGCAGACCGACTCAAGCTAATGACGAAGCACGGTGGAGAAAACGTTTATTTTCACCTTCAACCTACGCCAACTTCAAAAGGTCAGGGGCTAGAACTAGTTGGAAAGATGTTTCATACTAAAGTAGAAACTCACAGGGAGCCTTTAAAAGCTTTAGGTGAAATTACGCCTATGCCAAAACAAGAGTTTATTCCAGGTACTGTTGTTCCAAGGTCTGTGCAAATGTTTGGCTCCCTAACAGAAGAAGGAATGGAGAGAACTTTTCTTTCTAATGATTTTGCCAAAAAAGCTTTTGCTCCTACCGGAGTTCAAAGTGTTGTTGGATTTATGCCAGAACAAGATCCATTTTTAATTCCTGAAAGCCAGCGGTCTTCTGTTGTTACTAGAAACTTAGTCTCTGGAGACGGAGTTATTATGATGTCTTCTAGGGAAGCAAAGAGTGGAGCTTACTCATTTGTCGATAGAGGTCAGTATAGGGTTAAGTTGACGGACCCCGCTTATTCAGGCGGGGCTCCCGTCATCAACAAGCAACTTGCTGATATTATAAATAAAATTGGCGACAAAAGCATGCAAGATAAACTTGCCAAAGGCATTGCTCTTGAAAAAAATATGGTTCTTGGGGTAAACCCTTCTTCTGGCGAACTTATTTATTCTGCAAATAGACAATATATAAATGAGTCTATTGTTGGCATTGGGTATGATGAAGGCAAACAATCTGCAGTAATTTTTACAAACAGATACGTCGATCAAAGTCAGGCTATTTCTCCACAAAAGTTAGTTGGAGAAGGCCAAATGAAAGGTCAAGTTGGAGTAGTATCTAATAAATTTTTAAAAACATACGAAAAAGCTCTAAGAGGCCGTTATGATATTGAAACTCAACAAGGGATTGGAGTTAGAAGACATTTTGGTCGCTCTTTAAAAGAAGCTGGGTCTAGAGCTGAGTACATGGCTGGTGCTTTAAAATTTGAACTTGCAAATACTTATCATCAACAAATGGGAGCTTTCAAAAAAGCCCAACAGAGTGTCATTAGGCAAGAAATTTTTGATAAAGCTGATAATGCTTTAGGAAGAATTTTAGGGTCTAACGCTCAAGATTTAATAGGAAAAATTTCCAGCGGTACCATTATCAAAGACCTTGAAGCTTTAAACATTAAAAGTCCTTTAGATGAACTTACAAAACAAATGCTTGCAGACGAAACTATTTCTTTTGAGCAAAAACTAGCTAGAATTACATATAAAACTATTGGACAATTTGATACTTCAAAAGATGCTCTCGCCAAAGGTTCTCTTGCAAATGTACTTGCTCCATACACCCAATGGAGCAAGTCTATGGGCGCTGGAGTTTATAGTTCTGCAGACCCAAATGCAATTACTGAAAGATACTTTAATCAGGCTAGGCAAGCTGAAGGTGCAACCCGCCATCAAGTTAGGCGAGAGCTTATTGCAGCTACAGATGAAAATGTTGCAAATGCAGTTCTTGGTTCTAGAAAAGAAATGGCTGTAATTGCAGCTTCTAGAATGAGAGATCAAGGACTGCTTGTTGGAGAAGCAGTCAGAGGTTCAATTGAGCCTCGCTTTTTTGATATTGCTAGACTCAATCCTGAAATGGCCGCTCCATTTACAGAATTGACTGGTAGAATGTCTGACTACTCTAGGCCTGCAAGAAAACTTTTAGCTTCTGTTACTGGTCGCTATATTGATTCTTCAAGCATTACCGCTATTTCTCATAAAGAACTTGTTCAATCAAGCTTTTTTGGCCATAGAGATTTTATGGTCGATCTTGGTTTGAGTGCAGAAAAAAGTGCTGCTCTTGGATATGCCAGTGGAAAGATTTATGTTCCAGGCGGCGAAGCAATGGGCTCTATGAGAGAGATGAGTCTTGCTACTGGTCGAAGTAAAGCTAGAGGCGCTAGAGCTGCTTACGAGTCTTTGTTTCAAGCTATAAATAAGTATTCTGCTCCAACATTCAGTCATGAGCAGTCTTTAGCTGGCTTAAGAGTAGCTGGTCAAGAATTTAGAGAAGCTATAGGTGGAACCATTAAAGAAGCATTTTATGGAGTTCCCGGTGGTTCTACTCAAGCTTTAATGAGGGGTACCGTTAGAGGTAGCCAGTATGTTATGGCAAAGTCTTTTGGCGAAATAGCAGCTGGCTTTTATGGCGGTGCAAAAAATAGACACATTCAACTTGCTTTAGAACACATGAAGACAGACAAAAGCGTTGGTCGCTATATGTTTGTTTCCAAAGCAACCGCCGGTCAAATGTTTTCAGACCTTATTGCCGGAGCTTCTGACTCAAGTGAAAAAGCCAGAATTAAACAAATAAGCGAAGACTTTAGACGAGGTAAAGCCCCAATGATGGGTGTAGCTTGGCGGCATCCAGGTATTGGGATTAAGTCTGTCGATGGTGTTAAAATTTTCTTAGATGATTTTACAGAAGAAGCAAAAGCTGGACAACATTTTGTAAGAACTGCAGAAGAATACCTTCAAAGTAAAATTAAGTCTGGTGCCATGTTAGGCATGGCTGGAGACGTTGATGGAGATAGAATTAACCTTAGCTTTATTTTGAACAAAGAAGGAAAAGAGGCTATTCAGAAAATGATAGCCAGTCAGTCTGATAAATTTCATGCTTTGGAATACAATGCAATTAAACAAACTGCAGAAACAAGTATCAAACATTTAAGCGCAAAAACAGTTACGAGGCTTACAGAAGAAGAGGCTTCCGCTTTTGCCGCTGGTACTGTTAAACATTTAACTCCTAAAATTTCTCTTGCAATGACTTGGGGAAAGCAAGCTGTAATTAATTCTTCTTTAGATAATGCTCAAAAATCTACCATTATGAGAATGCTTGAAGCAGGAGAACAGACACTTATTAGCGGTAAGCATCTCCTTCATATGGGAGAATATGCTAAAGATATCACTGAAATTACCCAAAGAGCTTTTGATTTAGACGCAAAAAATACTGCAAACAACGTAAAAGAGTTTATTAATATTTTTAGTACAACTGCAGATGGGTCAAGAGCAGCTACAGCAGAGTTTACTTTTCAAGGAGAAAAACGTGTAGTTAACTTTAATTCTATAGAAAAGAACCTAGTTCAAGCAATAGATGAGTTTCGCGGGAAAGAGGGCGTCCAAAGCGCTTATAAGATTTTAAGAAAAAAATCTTCTACTATTTCAGACATCAATGAACTGCAAGTTGCAATGAAAAACTTGATGAGCGGTTTGTCTCAAGTGACTGCTTACTCTGCCGAAGATTTATACCAAGGTTCAAAAGAAATTACCGAATCTTGGACAAATAAAACTGGCGCACAAGTCAGCCATGAAATGGTTCAAAGTATCAACAATGCAGCTAAGTCTAAAATGGGACAGGCCGCATTAAGCAACAAAGGCTTAATGGCCTTGGGTGCTGTAACTGCTGCCGCATCTTTAACCTTAAGTAGTATTGGTAGAGTTATGTCTCCAGTAACAGCTGGCGGTCAAACTGGTGGTCAAAATGTAAACCCTGATTACTTATTTCCAGAACACACCACTCAATCTAATAAGTTTCTTCATAGTGCAGGCATACAAACTCCACAAACTACAGTAATTCCTCAAGGTCAAAATATAACTATACATGGAGGCAAAGGTCAGTATAATAAGAATATGTTATTCAACCAACTAGGTTCTTTAAACTCTTATTTAGGTGGCGGAAGTTCTAGAGTTGATATAATGGATAATCAGATGTCGCTAGATGCATTTACGTTAAGCAGAATTAAAAATGAAATAATTTAAGGTACTTGAATGTCAGACTATACATTAAACAGCAGTTATTTGTTAGATATTGCAAGGGGTAAAAAGAGCTGGCCTACGAATATTCCAGCAAAAGCACAAAGAAAATTATTAGTAGACTTTGCACAAAGACAGTCTTCTACTACAAATAACTTTTTTACAAAAATACAAGGAAGTCCTTTAGATTTATCTATCTATTCAAGCGACGGGTCTCAAGTCGCCCCACACTCTCTCGCCAGTGTACAAGGCTACCCAGAACAGTTTCACAGTCTTCAGATAAATGATGTACCTTTAACCATCAACCCTTCTATGATTAAAATTAATCAACAAAATATTAATGTAAAAGATTCTATATTGAGAGCGCCGGGCCTTGCAAAAAACAAGTCAGGCCGCTCTGTTGTTTCTTTTACAATGTCAATTCCTTTTGTTGGTCAAGAAGAAATTAATCAAAAACTAAGAAGACTTGTTGCTCAATTTAGAACAATTCCTTTTGCTTACGTTGAAAATGAACTTATTCGCCAATATGTTTATCCGGCAAAAAAACAAAAACACAGAAGTATTGCTGTTGCAGTAACAAACTTTACAGTCAGTACAGACCCTTCCTCTTGGGAAGTGCTGTACTTAAATATTAATATGGAGTTATTTAACTATACTCCATACTCTCCTGATTTTTATTATCTTAAATTTCCAGGAATGGCACTTGGCGCACTAACCTCTAAGCGTGATTTAAAGAAAGGAAAGAAAAAAAGTGCGTCTAACAAAAGGTCACGAAATGAAATTCCAAAAGATCTTGTAACTAAAGATCCCAGAGAATCCCTTTTGTTTACAAAATACTATGACTTTATTTTAAGCAATAAAAGCACAAACAAAACTATTAAATTAAACAATGACAAAACAAAAGGAGGTACCACCCAGCTAATAACAAAAGGTTCAAGAAGACACTACAGGTTTGAACCAGCAGAGGTACCATTTACTGGAGACTTGCGTTTTAGTTATGATATTTACTGGTCTTTGCCTATGGAAAGCTTTAAGGCATCTCCAAGCATACCAACAACTGGAAGTCCAAGTAGCTCTGTTTATTATGATACCTCTATGTCCGACAACCAAACTTTTGATCAAGTTGTGTCAAACATTGACTTAGCTTATTGGGCAATGAAAAACCTTAAAGGTATTAAGTATGGCAACCCATGGGAAAAAGCAAAAAATAACGTTGCCGATAGGTACAAAATGGGTCCTGTAATGGACTGTAGTATGCTTCCACTTTGGATTTTAAAGTGGGGTCCTGCAAATTTAAAGAAAAAAGGTCAGCTTCCTTGGAAGCAGCTTGGCTTTAGCACTACAACTCAAGTTGCTGGAATAGAATTGTTGCAACAAAGAGCTATAAATGGAGAAAAAACTACTCCTTATTTAAAAATAAAAGATGGTGTTATTGTTCCAATGCCAGCTTTTGTTTTTAGGGGCAAAGATGCCGCCTCTAAAGCAATGATGATTCCAGGAGTTATTGGCTGGGAGTTTGGGCGAAAAAACGGACAAAGTACATTTGTGCATGCCATGTTTTCTCTTGGACCAGCAAATGTAAAAAAGGGAAGTGACCCCACCTTTAAAACACTTGAAGCTTTTAACAAAAATGAAAAGTCTGGAAGTAGGTTTCTTAAAATTTACCCCAACGGAAAAACTAATAACTCTGAACTTCCAACCATTGCGGCTTTTATACCTGGAGTTGTTTATGAGTATCAAGGATACGAAAAACACTTTGACAGGCTTTTTGATTCTTTTAATCTTTCTTCAGACTTAGTAGCACTTAAGACTGCTAATTCAAGCTCCCCAACGCTTACCTTGTGGACTGCTGACATTCCCGGCAAAAAATATAAAAGCTTAAAAGACGCTGGGTATGGATTTAACTGGCAGTGGGCCTACACTGGCGGAGGTTTCAAGGCACTAGCATACCAAACAAAAATACTAGTTGCTAAACTTAAAGCAGATCTTGTGGCAAAGAAAATCCAAAGCGCAACCAAAAAAGCTACGCCTGCCAAAACTTTAAAAACAGCAAATGCTCAAAATAAAAAGAAAAAAAAGAGCAAAGTTATTCAAAACGCTGCTGCATCTACATCTACAACAAACAAAAAAAATGCAGATGTTCAAAGAACAAAAGAAAGAGCTTTGATATATGCAAAAAAAGCTGAAGAGATTATTAAAAAATGGTCCAAAGGTGTTGATGAGTTTTTAAAGAAAAACAAACAACATGGCTGGAAGTTAGTCTGGCAAAAAGACGGCACTGCTTTGTTTAAAAAAACAGTCACTTTTTCTATTAAAAATGATGACCTGCTTGCCTTGGGCGACGACATTGTTCCAAACTCAATTTCTGTAGGCTTTAGCAATAACTTTGCAAGAATACCTTTAACGGGCCACCAGTATGCTACCCATCAGTATATGGGGTCTGGAGATGGTGAAGCTTCTATTTCTTTTACCATCAAAGGAAATAAATATATAGCTGCATTAACTGCAATGGAAAAATACCTAGAGGCATCGGCACGTCTTTTAAGGCGAGTGCCGGAAGCCGGAGTTGTGACTGTAAGGAATGAAATTATTAACCTAGTTGGTGGAGACAAGTATATTGTTGACTCTTTAAATATATCTACACTCCCAGATGGCGTAGATGTATATTCTGCTCAATTAAATATATCGGAATACAATAGAAGTGTTCTTGAAATGGCAAAACCAGTTCAAGAATTTGCAATGTCTGTTGATACGAAGAACGCACTAATTAAAGCTTTGGTAGAACTGCATGGTCAAAATGTTAAAACATTTGTTGATTATAAAAATGGAAAATTTAAAATATCTCAAAAAGGCATACCTGATTATAGCTTTGTTTTAAATTACATGCGAGCAAACAACAAGCCCCCAAAAAACGTGACTGCCATAGACTTTGTTTTAGCTAGAGTTAACTATGTTCTGTCTAGGTATTTAGATCAAATTGGATTTACTGATTTGTTTCATTTACTTGGAATGACTGCAGATGATTATAGATCAAAAACAAATGATAGTAATCATCCTTATTATATATATGGTGTTTTTAATAATATATTGCGCGAAGAGGTTGAATATAAAACCGCTGGAGCCGACTTCGATCGACCCCTTTTTAATTTTTATGGTGACCCCTCTAGCATTACAAATAAAGAAGAAATTTATTATAGAGCTGTTAAAAATTACTTAAAAAACTTTAGAAAGTTCAGCGAAAAAAATACTCTAGCTTTTAGCTTAGGCGATATGAAAGACGCTGGTTCTAATAATTTACTTTTTGTGCCAGTAGATTCACTTAAAGTCACTAAACTACTTTCAGAGCGTGTTGGTAATTTTAAAGTTTCACAAATTTTTTCTATGGACTTGAAATATAATTTTCAACAAAAGTTAAAAAAAATCTTTCAAGTTTCTCGTGTAAAAAAACTTGGCTTTGGAAGTGTTAAGGTTAATTCTTTTAGCGCCCAAGAAGTTCGACGAATTAGAACCGACCAGTTTCTTCGTAACTTTCAAAACGGTAAATCTTTTTTTGTAAAAACACAACTTGCCTCGTCCGGCCTTTTTTCTTTTGACACTTTAAAAGCACTTACACTTGGCGTTACTACTACCTACGCCAGCTTTGTTCAAAATTTTACAAGCGCAATAAAACAGTTGATTGCTCCAGATACTTTTGAGTTTAAAAAAGAAATACTGCCTCTACTTGGCTCCGAATACAAAAAAGTTGGCCAAAAAGTTTATGATATTAAATTTAAAGCTTACAAAGCTTTTGAGTCAAATGTAGCAACTTTTGGTACATTTCATAGTTTATATAAAGTAGACCCTAGGAAGACTGTTAATGTTAGCTTACTTAAATATGTCAGAGACGAGCAGGCTCAAGTAGCAGCTTCTTTAGTTTTGTTTTCAAATTCTTTGCGAGAAGAATTAGCCAAAATTGTAAATGAATCAAAAGAAACTTTAATGCTTTATCCAAGGTTTCAAAAGATTCTTAAAAACGCAAAAGAAGACGAAGTTGCATTTAGTGGCCTGCCAGCTTATCAAGACATTCCTTTGCCTAGAGTTCAGGTTGACAGTCTTGGTCCCGCTGGAGGCTCTAGTGGCGCTAATGGC
>Ga0181585_10002817_pt1 | contig 15403 bp, 10 predicted proteins | sample 071ome_29_FD_132469 | JGI IMG/M metagenome (GOLD analysis project Ga0181585, IMG submission 132469) | Coastal salt marsh microbial communities from the Groves Creek Marsh, Skidaway Island, Georgia - 071407BT metaG (megahit assembly) | ecosystem: Environmental > Aquatic > Marine > Intertidal... | reverse complement strand
GGTTAATGGAGGACACATTGCGCAAAGTCTTCTCTCAGACGGTTGTATTGTGCAGGGAGCCCGTCTCAAGGATTGCATGCTGGGGATCCGCAGCATTGTTGGGGCTGACGCAGACCTGGAAGAAGTTGTGATGATGGGGGGAGATTTCTACGAGAGTCAGGATTCCATCGAGCAGTCCGAGGTCCAAGGCTGTCCAAGAATCGGTATAGGAAGTGGCACCACCGTGCGCCATGCCATCATCGATAAAAATGCTAGAATCGGAAAAAACTGTCGGATCACTCCGGATGGTAAACCTCAGGACATGGATCATGAGCTCTACCACATGAGGGACGGCATTGTCATCATCCCTAAAAACGCTATTGTGCCTGACAACACGGTCATTTGACTCGAACCCTATCGCAAGTTAACCGGGCCATGTCCGATTCGCAACCAACTCCATCCTGTCGGCTGACCAATGATGACCTGCACTTGTTCAACGAGGGGAGGCACTTCCGGCTTTACGAAAAACTGGGTAGTCACCTGACTGAGCAGGATGGACGATCGGGGGTTTACTTTGCCTTGTGGGCCCCCAATGCACGGCAGGTGCATGTCATGGGAAGCTTCAATCAATGGTCCCGGTCGCAGCATGCCATGGCTCGTTGCGGTGAATCAGGATTGTGGGAGCTTTTTGTCGAAGGAGTTCAGGCGGGGGCCGCCTACAAATACCATATTCAATCCGCTTTGAACGGCCATCATGTTGAGAAAGCGGATCCTTTTGCCCGCCAGCATGCGCTGCCTCCGGATGCGCACTCCCTGGTGACATCCATGGACCATGCCTGGAAAGATCAGACATGGCTGGATCAGCGGATGCAGCATGCCTCACACCAAAGCCCGATGAGCGTGTATGAAGTCCACCTTGGGTCCTGGAAGCGTGATCCTTCCGAACCCGAAAGGCATCTCTCCTATCGGGAAATCGCTCCCTTGCTGGTGGAGCATGTGTTGGCCATGGGGTTCACGCATGTGGAATTCCTTCCTGTCATGGAGCACCCCTTTTATGGTTCATGGGGTTATCAGAGTACGGGTTTCTTTGCTCCAACCAGTCGCTATGGAGGGCCATCGGATTTTGCCTTTCTGGTCGATGCCCTTCACCAGAATGGCATTGGCGTGATCCTCGACTGGGTGCCCTCTCACTTCCCAAGCGATGCCCATGGTCTTGGCTTCTTTGATGGTACTCATCTTTATGAGCACGCGGATCCAAGGCAGGGATTTCATCCTGATTGGAAAAGTTCGATTTTCAATTACGGCAGGCATGAAGTTCGGAGTTTCCTCATCAGCAGTGCCTTTTTCTGGTTGGACCATTTTCATCTGGATGGATTGAGGGTGGACGCAGTCGCTTCGATGCTTTACCTGGACTACTCCCGTAAGGAAGGGGAGTGGATTCCCAACCGATATGGAGGGAATGAAAATCTGGAAGCCATTGAGTTTCTTCAGTGCTTGAACAAGGAAGTCTATCACGCCTTTCCATCCATACAGATGATCGCCGAGGAGTCGACCGCGTGGCCCCAGGTTTCCCGCCCCCTGTATCTGGGAGGTCTTGGGTTTGGCTACAAGTGGGACATGGGATGGATGCATGATACACTGGAATATCTCTCACGCGATCCGGTCTACCGCAAGCATCACCACCATCAGCTGACTTTTCGCGGTCTTTACGCGTTTTCTGAAAACTATATGTTGCCCCTTTCGCATGATGAAGTGGTTCACGGAAAGGGTTCTCTGATTGACAAGATGCCAGGTGATGCCTGGCAGCAATTTGCCAATTTAAGGATGCTCTTCGGGAATCTTTTTGCGCAGCCCGGGAAGAAACTCATCTTCATGGGAGGTGAGTTTGGTCAACGGAGGGAGTGGAATCATGACACGAGCCTGGATTGGCACTTGCTGGACATGGAGTCGCATCGGGGTTTGATGCGATGGGTCTCCGATCTCAATCGCTTTTACCGTCAGGAAAAAGTGCTGCATCGGAACGATTGCTCGTCACAGGGATTTGAGTGGGTGGATTGCGATAATGCCGATGAAAGCGTGATCAGTTGGCAGAGGCAGGACCCCGACACGGGAGAAGCCGTTCTGGTGGTCTTCAATTACACTCCCGTGGCCCGACATCAATACCGTGTGGGGGTGCAGCATGCAGGGCTTTGGCAGGAGTGCCTCAACAGCGATTCATCACACTACGGAGGGAGTGGAGTAGGGAACTTGGGGGCCATTCAAACAAGTGACCAAGGGTGGAATTGGCGATCCAACAGCCTTTCACTCTCTCTGGCTCCATTGGGTGTTCACTTCCTCAAATATGTCCCCAGCCCCGAGACTGTCGGGAGTGCGTCCCATACCGGAAGTGATGCTGGCAGTGTTTAGGGCTCGGCAGTGATGTTTTTCCAATCAACGCCCTGGGCTCGGGCGTATTTTTCGAAGGCACGCTCGTTTTGAAGGATGACCGCCCGGACCACACTCGAATCGTCCGCATGTCCCAAATCCACGATCGAATCAGGAATGATATCGACTTTCCGATGGGCGTAGGTCAGGGCAAAAACAGCCTCGGCAAGGGCGAAGTAGGGGAGGTCGTTGTAGGCACCCTCGTAGGTGTCCTCCACGGCGTTGGCCAGAAACTCCAGCTGGTCGATCAAATGAGGGTATTTAGGTGCTTCTATTTGGGTGAATTCTGCTTTCCAGACGGGTAGTTGTCGGATCACCTTCTCGACAACGGCCGGTGTGATAAGGGAAGCACCATTGTTCACGAATCGGACGAATTCAGCCATGAGGTCATCTTAGGCCCAAGCGGATCCCAACTCAACGCGAATTTAATCGCTTTTTGATTTGGTCGATCGCCCACCTTGCATGTTCGGCAATCAGGCCATCGGGGTCTTGCCGAGCCTTTTCAAGGGCGGGCAGGGCTTGTGCATTGGCCGTGTTGCCCAGTGCCACACAGACGTTTCGCAAAAGGCCGCGACGTTTGGTTCGTATCATGGGCGTTCCTCGAAACTTTTGCTTGAACCCCTCATCATCCAGTTTGAGCCACTCCAACAAATCGGGTTGATGCAGTCTCTCGAGGTAGACGGGTTTCATACGTTCGCTTTCCTTCGCGAAACGATTCCAAGGGCAGACTTCTAGGCAATCGTCGCAGCCAAAGACCCGGTCGCCGATCAGCGGCCGCATTTCCGTGGGGATGGAACCTTTGTATTCGATGGTCCAGTAAGAGATGCAGCGGCGTGCGTCCAATTTGAAGGGTTCGGTGATCGCCTTGGTCGGGCAGGCCTCCAAACAACGTACACAATGACCGCAGCGATTGGGCTCCGGTTTGTCCGGTATCAGTTTGAGGGTGGTGAGTATCTCGGAAATAAAAAACCAGTTGCCCAGCTTACGAGAAATGAGATTGGTATGCTTGCCCGTGAAACCCAACCCAGCCCTTTGGGCGAGGTCCCGCTCCATGATGGGGCCGGTATCGACGTAATGAAGATGGGTGTGCCCATTGCCTCCGAGGGTTTCAAGTTCCTTGCAAAGCGCCTTTAAGGGCGCTTCCAGTACATGGTGATAATCCTCAAACCGGGCATATCGAGCCACCTTGCCGGTGAATGTCTCAGGGCTAGGGGCTGATCTTTCTGGTGGAAGATACGAAGTCGCCAGAGTGATGACCGACTTCATTCCTGGAAGGACTTTTTGGAGGTCTCCCTTTTTCTCCTGATGTCGATCCAAATAGCTCATTTCCCCATGCATGCCGTCCTGAATCCATTTTTGGTAAGCACTGAAACGGTCCGGCTGGCCAGCATGAGTGAACTGGCAGGCTCCGAAACCCAATTTCCATGCTGCCTCACGAATGGGCTGCTCTAGGGAGGAGCTCATGGATGTTTCGTTGAAGATGCCTGAGGATTGTTTCTGGGGGTGGATTCCTTCCTCGGGGTCGAAGATCGATTCCAACGTCGGATGGCCGCCTGATAGGATCGAAGGATGATCTGTGCCATTTGACGCATGGGGCGGACTTCCGTGTTGATCATGAGGTCCGCGGACTGGTAGGCATGTTTTCGCTCTTCCAGTAAGTGGGTGATGGTTTCCAGGGGGTTGGGCGTTTGCAGGAGGGGTCGATGAGATTGCCTTCGAACGCGCTCATAGATGGTTGCGGGCGAAGCCCACAGGCACACGACAAAAGCGCTTTGCTTCAGACAATCCATGTTGTCCTCGTATGTAACCAGGCCACCACCTGTGGAAATAATGCATTGGCTCCAGTCCTTCATCTCCCGGACGAGGTTCTGTTCCATGTGCCGAAACGCGCTTTCACCCTGATGGGTGAATATTTCACTGATGCTGCACTTTTCCTGCGTTTCAATCCTCTCATCCGTATCGATGAAGGTGAAACCCAGGAGTTCGGAAAGATGTCTTCCAATGGTGGATTTTCCGACTCCCATGAATCCTGTCAGGGCAATGTTTTTAATCTGACGTGGCGCTGACACTCTGTAGGCTTAACGTAGTTTCGAGTGATGGCCAAGAAGGGAATGAGTCGCATCATGGATGACTCAGGTTGGCCCAGAAGACGCTCGATGGCCATGCCCGCTCATGTAAGCGGCTGGGCAGTCCATAAAAAGTGGCCGGGCTGCCATCCAAAATCCCTACCAAAGGATACTCGGCACACCCGGCCACTTCGAGCCTGATAACGGTGATTGGATCACCTGTTCTGATTATTCCTGAAAGGGGATGCTGAGCCTTCATGAAAGGTGTTAAAAAAAAGACAACTCATTCGAATTTTGGATAATTGGATGCGCCTCTTCATCCCCAAAGATCCTTGGGCTTCTGATTGAACCAAGTGATGGAGCTCTGGGCCCCCATCTTTGGAGGCTGATTTGCCGAGGTTCAAGATACGCTTGACCGTTTGGGCTTTTTGTGACGGACTGAGCCAAACCCAGCGATCTTGCTTCCATGATTCCTTTTCTTGCTCAGGTCTCTTCGGAGACGCCCATTTCCCTCTGGCCTTTCATGATTTTAATGGTGTGCGTCGTGTTCATTGTCGTCGCCATTACCCAGTTGCGGGTGCATGCCTTTCTGGCCCTCATTCTGGCAGCCTTTCTGGCGGGTTTGATGACAGGAGATCTTCCAGATACCAACAACCTCAACAAAGGCTTGTTCCACAGTCGCGTGGCGTTGGATACCTCCGAGATGAGTGGCAACAACTGGAACAAAGCCGTGACCTGGTCACTCATGGGCTTTGGAGATACTGCGGGTGGCATTGGTTTGGTCGTCGCTTTGGCCGCCATCATTGGAACCTGCATGATGGGCAGTGGGGCAGCCGATCGCGTGGTTCGTGCCTTGCTGGCCTTATGCGGTGAAAAGCGGGCAGGTTTGGTCCTTCTCTCGAGTGGGTTTCTGCTCTCCATACCTGTGTTCTTTGATACGGTTTTCTTCCTCCTCATCCCCCTGGCTCGTGCCTTGAGTCTGCGCATCGGCAAGAACTACACCCTCTATGTGATTGCCATGGCAGGTGCCGGGGCCATTACCCATTCCATGGTGCCGCCGACTCCAGGTCCACTCATGATTGCCGATGGCCTCAAAATAGAGTTGGGCATCGCCATGGTTGCAGGCCTGGCAGCCAGTGTACTTCCAGCCTGGGTGGTGCTCGTCATGGCAAGGCGGTTCAATGATCGACTCCATATCCCCATGCGGGAAACACCAGGTGCTTCGCATCAGGATCTTCAGAGCATCGTTGATCAAAAGGACGATCAGCTGCCAGGCCTGTTTGTTTCGTCCATTCCCGTGGCTTTTCCAGTCGTGGTCATTTCCTTGGTTTCCATTTTAAAACTTCTCAAGAAGACGGATTTTGGGTTTTTCCCCATGCTCGAATTTGTTGGGCAACCAAATATTGCCATGCTCATCGCTGCCGGATTTTCGATCTTCACTTACGCACGTCAAATGCTGCGAAACCAGCCCGAATTGAAGGGAAAGCTGGCCAAGGCCCTTTCGGAAAAACTGGAATCTCCCCTGGCAACGGCTGGAGTCATCATCCTGATCACCGGCGCTGGTGGAGCTTTTGGCGGGATGATTCGTCTGGCGGGGGTGGGAGAGGCCATTGAGGGTTTGGCAGAAAAATTTAGCCTCAATTATATTCTGCTGGCCTGGGTCGCGACGGCCGTGGTGAGGATTGCCCAGGGCTCTGCTACGGTAGCCATGATTACCGGTGTGGGGCTGATGTCCGCGGTGATCGGCGATGGCAGTGGACTGCCTTATCATCCGCTTTATGTTTTCCTCGCGATTGGGTTTGGCTCCATCACCCTGTCGTGGATGAATGACAGTGGGTTTTGGGTGGTGCAGCGATTGAGCGGGTTTACCGAAAAGGAAACCCTACGCACATGGACCGTTCTGCTCACGGTGATTGCGATTGTGGGACTGATTGAAATCCTTGTCTTCTCCAAGATCCTGCCTCTGGTATGATGTGGGAAGGGCTAGGCTGGCCCTTCACTCCAAGCTCTTCCTTCATTGAATCAAGTCATGCTGGTCGATGCACACCTTCATTGGCAGGACCCGCGCCTTGAGCGGTGCTTGCCTGATCTGAGGCAAATCCTCACGACTGCATCGGTAGGTATGGCCGTTGTGAATGGAACCTCCGAGGAGGATTGGGCCAAGGTGCATGGATTGGGTAAACAATCCGATCGCATTCTTTGCTCCTATGGACTGCATCCCTGGTATATTCATGAGCGATCGCAGCGATGGTTGGAAAACCTGGGGCATTGGTTGAAGCAGGATGGAACACCCGTCGGGGAAATTGGTCTGGATCGCTGGTTGCGCAGGGACAATCTGGAAGAACAAGTCGAGGTGTTTCTTGCTCAGTGGAGTTTGGCCAACGAACACAAGCGTGCGGTGACCGTGCATTGCCTCAAGGCTTGGGGCCGCTTGCTGGAGTTGGTGGAAAGCCATCCGCATGAAGGCCCGGGTTTTCTACTTCATTCCTACGGAGGACCTGTAGAGATGGTGCCCGAATTTTTGAACCTGGGAGCTTACTTTTCTTTTTCTGGCGGGTTCATGCACCCACGCAAATCGCGGCAACTCGAGGTCTTCAAGACCATACCCATGGAACGCTTGCTTCTGGAAACCGATGCACCGGAGATGCTCCCCCCATCAGACTGGTGTTTCTGTCCATTGAGTGACTCCGAATCCGGCAAGGCGATCAATCATCCCGGCAACATACGGGCCATCTACGAGTTTGTCTCCAGCGAATGGGGCATCTCGCATCAGAAACTTCAAGAGCAACTAGGGTGCAATGCCAGAAGTTTGTTTGCTCCTTCATGGCAACTCTGAGTGACCTCAAAGCACAGCAGGAGTTTCCATCAAACCCTATTTGATCTTTGATGTTGCATTCCACATCGCAAAAATTACCATGATTTAAGTTAGCAAAGAAGTCCATGAAGCGATTGATTTTATCCTCCTGGTTTGTACTGCCTGCTCTCCTGCTTGCCTACCACTACGGTCCAGGCCAAAAGCAGTCCGCATTGGATGAAGTCGCCCTCATGACCCAGGCGGCCCATCATTACGCGGAGGATGCGCAGTGGGAAAAGGCCATAGATCTTTACGATCAAAGTTTGCAAAGTATGCCGGAGGGTGAAGAGGCTCTTTCGCGTCGTATACGCCTTGAGAAAGCCAAAGCCCAGATGATGGCCTCTCAACTGCCCGAAGCCCGGGAGTCACTCGTGGCTTTGATGGATGAAGTTTCAGGAGATGAACAGTCCGAGGCTGCTTTGGGTGATGAGGTGCGTCAATCTTTGGCGAATGCTGAATTTTATCTCACCTGGCTGATGCGCCTGGAAGGTGTGGATGAGGCTACCTGGAGGCGCCATGCCGAGTCGGCTCGGCAGCATTATGGTTTCCTGGCGACCCAGCCAACAACCCCGGACAAGGAATCCACAAGAGCTCAGCATCAGAGGGATCTGGAGTCGGCCATTCAGCTTGCGAGAATGGACCTGGGGGACCTGCAGGGACTCCCGCTTCCCAGCCAGTGACAGGGCTGTGGTAGCGGTCGCGGTCGCGGTCGAGGCAATGGCAAAGGAAAGGGGCAACAAGGGGCACTTCCCGAAGACAGTCGGGGCGCAGGTTCAGGGCCGCCGCCCGATGGTCAGGGTTCTTGAAAACCTGAACCAACCTGAACCCATGGGACGATGCGCATTTTTTTCATCTTGATCTCCCTCATTGCGATGGATGCATGGCTGACCAAAGCCATGTTGGCTCAATCCAGTGCAGCCAAAGGCGTGGGGCCTGCGATCCAGATGGTTCCAGCAATCAAGGTTCTTCCGGGTGTTTCATCTCAGCCCAAGGGGGGTGAAGAGCGTTCTAACCTCCCGGGTCGTTCGGTGGTTCCTGCTGGAGCGGAATCCACCCTTGCGACTCCCGCTACCCTCACGACGTCAACCAATGCCCCGGCTGCCAAACCCAGTCGTTCGGTTTTGCTTTCTCAGGCATTCCTCAAGCAATCTTTTGACCGACGTCCTTCGGTAATCCTTGAAACCTTACGCGGGTTTGATACGGGCAAAGACTCCCCGGGAGATGCATCGGCAAATGCTGAAACCGAGAGTGAGCAGAGGGGTGAAACCCAGATGCTGAAAGATGCCATTGGGCAAGAATTACGTGTACTTTCTAGGCAAGTGACTCTGGGTCAGTGGGAGGCTGTGAGGGGTTTTTTCTGGTCCATGGAAGCTGAGTCGGTGCCAGCCGCCTGGCGGCACCTGGTGCAGCAACTTTCGACCCGACCGGGGTTTCGTCCAGGACAGCCCGTGCCACCCAATCGGCAGCGAGCCGAAGATCACGACCTGGGGCCTGATGACTTTTTTGGACTCATTGACAGCATGCCGGGGGACATGGAATCCAATGATTGGACCATGATGGGAGTCCTGCTAAGGAAAATGCTTACCCAGGGATACGATCCAGAGCCCATTCTAGATACCCTCCAACGAGGTACGCGCAGGGTGGGGGGGGATGATCCCGAAGGCCGTCGATCGGCGGCACGGCTCCTTTTCCATTCAGGGCTTGAGACTCGAATGCTTTCCTTCATTCCCTCGCAGGAGCAGGCCATCCAGGAAGGAGATGCCGAAGCCCTGAATTTGAGGGCCGTCGCGTTTCTTGCCAAGCATGGTCAATCCCCCGATGACCAGCACCTTCAGGCTGCCTGGTCTGCCTCTCAGGCGGTGCTGGACCTGGAGCAGGTGGACGAGCCGGAGCGTCTGCTGGCACTTCAGCGCGCCCTGAAATTGACCCATCAACTGCCACCTGAGGTCGGTCAATCATGGCTTGAAGATCTGTTTGAGAGTTCACCTGCCGCCGGTTTGGATGTTCTGGGCCTCATCGGTTCCATGACAGCAGCCCAGCGTGAACAACGCGAAGCCGATCAGCGGCTGGATGCCTTGGTTTTGCAATCCCGCGCATCCGAGTTATGGCTTCGCATCTTGGGAGATCCCAATGGGCGAGCCAGGCACGCTCTTTCCCTCATGGCTCTCAATTGGTTGTCCGAAGCAGAGTATTCGTTGGAAAAAGACCCCTCACAGAGTGCTTCTCCGCTCATGCAGTATGACATGTACGGGAACCTGTACTACCGTCCAAAATCCTCAGCGACGGCCAATCGTCCTAATGAACCGCAGCCGATTGCTTCAGGGGATCTGCTCAAGAACTTACCTACCCAACCTTGGCTTCAATCGGTCGAGCCGAGTATCCAATCACGCTTCATGGAAGTGCTGGCCAAGTTGCATCTCAAGGTCAGGGAAGAAGAAAGCGCTTTTCCCTATATTGAGCAGCTGGCCCGGACACACCCGCATCTGGCGCATGAGCTGGCCAACGAATTCGTTCGAATATGGACAGAGAATCACGATCCAAACACCGATAAGAATCGTCGTAGCACTTACATGTATATCTACGGTTACAACCGTAATGCCGAGGGAATCCCATTGACGCGCTCCAAGCAGGTTCGCAATTTGAAGGAACTGACCCAATGGGTCCAACGGCTGCGAGCGCTTCCCATCAAAGGGGTGGATGAAAAGCTTTTGGCAAGGGCGTTCACCACCTGTCACAGCGTCGCCGAAGTCTATCGTCTTGAAGATATCGAGAATGTTTTTGGCAGCGCGGACACCCTCGAACCGGAAACCCTGGCAGGCATGATTCAAACCATGCGGTCCAATCTGGCAACGGTGTGGCGTCAGCCTGACGTGCAGAAAAAAAATCAAACACAACGCAAAGACCAGGAATTACAGGCTGAGGTTTTTCGCGGTTACCAGGTAGCTGGCGAGGTTCTCCGAAAAGGGTTGCAGCGCTACCCGGAGCATTGGGCCATGGCTTTGGCACATGCCTGCATCCTGTTTGATGAAAATACCTATCGGTATGAGCTCAGCAAAGACACGCAATTCAGTCAGAGGCGAGCCTCTGCCTTTGAGCAATTTGAGAAAGCAGCTGCCTCCTACGCCAAGCAATTACCTTCGATGGCTCAGGAGGATGAATCCTCCGAGGTGTATGATTTCTGGTTTTATGCCAGCCTGGGGGCCACAGACCTGGCTGGACTCAGGGACTATCATCAACCGGATGGGCGGCAGCTGGAGCGTATTCGTGAAGCTATCCAAAAGCTGCCACAACCCGCTTCCGAGCGGCATCTGGCTCGTTTTGCCAATTCGCTTTCAACTCGTATTTCGGCGCTGAAGGCCGAGCTCAAGCACCGATACCTCAAATCGGGCCTTGCCATCGCCGGAGATCACGAGAAGGCCCTTCAGGCCCGCAAGTTGTTCGATTATTATCAGGATCTGGTGACGGAAATTGAGCTTGAAGCCCGTTTGGATGGATCTGCTCAGGTAGGGCATAAGGAACCTTTCGGGTTGTTTGTGGATATCCGCCACACCAAGGAAGTCGAGCGCGAGTCAGGCGGCTTTTCCAAATATCTGCAGAATCAAAACAACGTCGGGTACTACTACAACTATGGAAGGCCCACGGTGAATTATCGAGACGACTTTGAGGAAGCGGCTCGTGAAACGCTCAAGGAGCACTTCGAGGTTCTTTCTGTCACTTTTCATAATGAAAAAACCGGATCGGTGGGGGATGCTCAACCCGGCTGGAGACGAACACCCTATGCCTACCTGTTGCTTCGTGCCCTCGGCCCTGAGGTGGACATGTTGCCCAGTCTGCAGATGGATCTGGATTTCATGGACACATCAGGATACGTCGTGCTCCCAGTGGCCTCCTCTCACCTTTCCCTGCAATCGGAGGAGAACGGTCAACCGCAACGACCCTACAGAGACCTGACCTTGACCCAGACCATCGATGAAAGGAGATCTGATGAGGGGGTGCTTGTGCTTGAAATCAAGGCCACCGCCAGGGGGCTGGTGCCGGGGATCGAACATCTCGTTTCTTTTCAGGAAGAAGCTTTTGACAGGATCCGGATGCAGGATGAAGGGGTTCTGGTGCGTCAATTAGATGGGGAGAGCGAGGATCTGGCAGCCCTCAGTGAACGCCAGTGGTTGTTGGAGTTTAAGGCCAAGCCATCCTTGCCTGAGCGCCCCGATCGGTTTGTCTTTCCCAAGCCTTCCATTCCGGTCAAGGATGCCATTTATCTGACCTACCGAGATGCGGACCTGGAAACAGTGGGTCCGGAAATCCTGCTCAGTGGTGGCTATGGTGGCGGGGGCAGCCAATGGCCTTGGATTCTGGCCGTCGTCGGAGTTGCGTTGATGACTGCCTGGTTGCTTTACCGTCAACCATCGACACCGGTGCTTGACGATGTCACTGCCGAGATCAACTTACCCGATGACATGACTCCTTTTCAGGCCATTGCGTATCTTAGACAGCTCAAGTCCTCGCAGCTTTCGGAGGATCCAGCCCAAATGGAATTGGTACAGGAGATTCAAGAAATCGAGCGTGATCACTTTGGTCCTGGAAGGGTTGGGGGAGGTAACTTGCGCGAGCGGGTGATCTACTGGATGCAGCGCCTTTCCTGATGGCCTACAGGCTCAGCAGGAAGTGAATCAAGGGCTCGAGATCCTTCTGAGCAATGGGGGGGGCGGTCGGATCGGGGTGACCATGGTCCACCAAAACAGCTTTGATGGAATGGGCCCGGTTGTCGTGAAATAAATCATCCCTCTGGCTGAGCCCCCTTAGACTGGGCGGATTGAAATCTGCTTCGCCGGCCTCGTCCTGAATACCCACCTTGTATCGACCATCCGAAGTATAGGTGGGGGGGCGATGGCATTCCTGACAGCCAAGTTCTCTGAAAAGACGTTTTCCTTTGATGATTTGATCTGTATCCACTTCATCCCGAAGTGTTCTCCAGGAAGGCGGAGACTCGAGGGTTCGAAGAAACGCTCCGATTTCCAGGGCCTTTTCCTGTGTGTTATCGGCATGGAGAAGCGTGTCACGGAAGGACTTGCTGATTTGATCTTCCAAAGTGGAGAGGCTTCCTTTCCATGCAAAGGGGGCTGTATCTTTGATGCCCAACAGGCTCAAGATACGTTTGGGGGCACCAAAATGATCATCTCCCAAGTTGTCGTTCAGCAATCCGCTGGAATGACCCTTTGGATGGCAGCTGTGACAGCTGAACCATCCGCGCAGAGAAAGTTCGGCATCGTAGAAAACGCGCTCTCCTCTTTCATGGATTTCCAGCACCGGCTGAGCTCCCAGTGAGATATCCATGATGTTTCGGTTCTCCTCGAGGTCGACAATGGATATGGTATCCGAAAACTGGTTGGCTACATACAATCGGGTTTCTTCCCGATTGATTGCCATGTCCACTGGTCGATCTCCGACAGCAATGCGTTGAACGCCAGGTTGATCCAATCGCGGTCTGAGGGCGATCTTATCCACCCCCTCCAAAGCAGCGATCAAAGTGCCGTTTCGGGTCATCCAAACGCTGCCCGGATCGCCACCGGGACCGGTTTCATCTCCCATGCCATATACGCGTCCCATTTGGTGGACAGGGGTTATGGGATCAAGGGCCAAACTCACGGGTATGGAGCGGATCTGATTGTCCATCAAGACCCCCCACATGACCTCGGTTTGAAACGTGGTGGCCCTTGGGTTGAGCGACTGCCCGGCAAGCCAGAGCACCGACCCTTGATGGGTCGTTTGGATCTTCGGCCGCCCGAAGTTGTTCATCGGGAGTTCGACAACCGATCGGACGTTTCCGGTGTCTAGCTCGACCGAGGCAAGAAGCCCCCCGAAGGCGTGCATGACGAGCAAAAGTTTTTCTTCTGGTAAAAATACCATGGGGCCCGGGTTGAAACTCAAGTCGAGGGTCAGCAATGGCTCCGGGGGAAGAGAATCACCAGGAACGTTCATGATTTGAATCTGCCTGGACCAAGTGCCGCTTACGGCAAGCTGGCGGCCATCGGGCGAACCTTCCAGATAGCGTGGATCACCGACTGTCTTCCAGGACCCCTCCAAATCAAAACCTCCCTCCTTGTTTTGGGAGGCTTTCAGGAGGCGATGATTTTGAGGATCCAGGAAGAAGCCTTCCTTTTTGACCGGCTCCCAGTGCATGTCGGAAATCTCAGGGCACAGATAGGATTCCTGGTAGACTCCTCCTTTCTCCAGGTCCAGGGCAGACACCGTTCCAGATCGACCGTTGGCAACGACCAATTCGGATTCATCAGCCGATAGTACGACACGAATGGGGTAGCGAAGCTTCGGCACCTCATGGTTCGGTTGGGCTCCCGACAGAGGGAGGACTCCTGCCCATAGAGAGAAGAGTCCGATCCAGTTGATCCATCTGCGCTGCATCCCGCTCTCTATCAAAGCCTGGCCCGCAGCCGAGGTCAAATGCAATGACCTGACTTCGGTCAACTCCATGAGCTTGCATCCGCGGGGAAGGGTTGGCTCGAAGAGCGCCATCTTCTGACTAAAACATGCCTTGTGATCCTCTCCTTCAGGAGTGATACTGGATGCTCCGTTACCCGCAATCCACCTTATCATCATGGAATCGACCCACCATCAGGATCCTCCCAAAGATTGGAAAGGCATCACACGTCAATTGGGACCTGGTTTGATTATTTCGGCCAATATTGTCGGTTCAGGAGAATTGATTGTAACGACCAAGGTTGGAGCCGACGTGGGCTTCATCCTGCTTTGGTTCATTATTCTGGGCTGTATGATCAAGGTGTTCCTCCAGGTGGAACTGGGGCGCTATGCCATCACCCATGGCCGCACTACGTTGCAGGCCATGGATGCCGTGCCGGGGCCCAGATTTTCCTTTATTTGGAAATACCTTAACCTGAGGGCGGAAGCATCCTGGTTGGTTTGGTGCTGGATGATCATGTTTGTGGCCACTTTTTTCCAAGTTTCGGGTATGGTGGGCGGTATTGCTGGTGTTTTTGAAACAGGCATTCCTTCCCTTTCTCAGCCACCCGCATGGTATGCAGAAGGCCAGGTGCTGGATGCAGGGGTGGGGCTCCCTGAGGAAACGCTGGCTCATCAGTGGCAACAGCTACTCAACAAGGCTTGGGCCCTCTGCATCACCGGCTCGTGTGCCCTTCTGCTTCTCATGGGGCGCTACCGATTCATTGAGCGATTCTCGACGGGGATGGTCGCGGCCTTCACTCTGTTTACTATTTTTGCAGTCTTTGCCCTCTACCGCACTGAATATGGCATCACTCCGAGTCAGCTGGCCACAGGTCTGCAATTCAAGTTGCCAGAAAACTTCATCACGGCTTTCGCTGCCTTCGGAGTGATTGGGGTGGGGGCTGCCGAGTTGATTTACTATCCCTATTGGTGTTTGGAAAAAGGCTATGCCCGCTTCGTGGGCCCCAGGGAAGATTCTCCGGAGTGGGAGGCACGAGCGCAGGGCTGGATGCGTGTGCTCAAGTGGGATGCCTGGGTATCCATGGTCATCTACACTGGAGCCACCGTAGCCTTTTATTTACTAGGCGCTGCGGTGCTCAACGGCAAAGGGTTGGAAGTGACGAACAACGATCTTATTCCAACACTCTCAAACTTGTATCAGGAGTCCTTTGGATCCATTGGGCTTTGGCTCTTCCTGGTAGGGGCCTTGATCGTGCTATACTCGACTGTTTTTATCTCGACCGCTTCCAACGCCCGATTATCCGCTGATTTGTGGATGCTCTTCACTCCCTCCGTTTCGGGGTCAGCAAGAGACCGAAATGCACTGATACGTCGTGCCTGTATCCTGATTCCCCTGCTTTATTTTATCTTTTATGTTTCAGTGGGCCAGCCATTGACACTGGTCTTCATTGGTGCGCTGGCTCAGGCACTCATGTTGCCTTTTCTTTGTTTTGCGGCCCTCTACTTTCACTACGCCCAAACCCATCGTGCGCTTTTTCCTGGAAAGATCTGGATCCTTCTGTTGTGGATTTCAAGCCTGCTCATGACCTCCGTCGGGTTCTATCAGCTGTACGACAAACTGTTCCCATAAGTCCGTGAAATC
>Ga0181585_10002816_pt1 | contig 15405 bp, 15 predicted proteins | sample 071ome_29_FD_132469 | JGI IMG/M metagenome (GOLD analysis project Ga0181585, IMG submission 132469) | Coastal salt marsh microbial communities from the Groves Creek Marsh, Skidaway Island, Georgia - 071407BT metaG (megahit assembly) | ecosystem: Environmental > Aquatic > Marine > Intertidal... | reverse complement strand
AGAAAGTGTTGGAACACTTTCGTAAGACCTTTTGAGGTATTTTGAATACGAAGTGCATCAAAATATCTAAAAGGTATACAGATCCTGTAAGGATTCGTTCGATTTCCGAACTGGCCGGAAACAAAAGCTTCTGTGCTTCTGTTGGAGGCCAGGACGGGAATCGAACCCGTGCATGTCGGTTTTGCAGACCGAAGCGTTACCACTTCGCCACCTGGCCATAACTACACAAAAGTGCATTCAGTAGCTTATCATTTTTTGGTCTTGAGACAAAATAAAATCTAGCTACTGCTAGATTTTATTTCCTTAAACACGCAGTGTGGGCGAGAGAGGACTCGAACCTCCACGGATTGCTCCATTAGTTCCTAAGACTAACGCGTCTACCATTTCGCCACTCGCCCACACTACGTATTTAATGAGCTCGAACACTATATCAATTCGAAAAACAAATTGCAAAAGAATAATTTTGTTGCCACCAGTCACTAAGTTCACCGGCGTTCTCTAAGTGCTGTCGGCCCCGCCTCGGTATTTTGGCATTAGTGATAGCCAAAATATAGCTCCGGCCCGGACAAGCTAAAATCCTGACATTGGTCAGGATTTTTACGCTTGTCCGCCCACTAGGATTCGAACCTAGGACCTTGTGGTTAAGAGCCACCTGCTCTACCAACTGAGCTATGGGCGGAAAGTTGGTGGCATGAGTGTACTAAAGTTGGCTTAGAAATACAAGTATAAAAAAAGAGAAAACCGCCAAATGGCGGCTTTCATAGTGCCAGGAATGGGAATCGAACCCATACGAGCTTTCGCTCACAACATTTTAAGTGTTGCGTGTCTACCAGTTCCACCACCCCGGCGTTTTTGATTTTTGCCACGATGAGTTGGTTGAAGGCTGTGACAGTTAGGACAGAGAATTCTCAGATTCTGAATTCTGTTGTCAAATCTGTCACCATTAATATGATCCAACTCGACTGGAATCCTACCATCTTCTGACCTTTCTGCCCAGCCACACAATTCGCATTTTTCATACTTAAGACCATCTCTGAAAAGCCTTTTTTTGAGTTTGTAACTTTGGAATACACTTTCCTTAACAAGTATCTGTGAAAGGGGAGTTTTGGGAACAAAGGCAAATGTCTTACCTTTTCTCCATCCTTGCCCGTGGAAGTGTGATGTGTTTAATGAAAGATCAGTAATAGTACTTTGAACCTGCATATAATTTCCACCAGCTGAACGAAGTCCAAGTCTTTCAAGAGTCTCACGTATACTATAGGACTGCTTCACAGCTTTTTTCAAATCATTGTCACTCCATGAACGTTTACGTGGCATATTGTTATGGTAAACAAATATGTATAGTTATTCAACACTAGTTTTCCATAACATGAGTATGATTTTAAAAAACTGATGATTAGTCATCAGTTTTTTCTTTATGTATTTCACGACTTATTTCATCAATATGTTGTCTATGTCGTTCGCCATAATCGATTGCAAACTCGATGTTTGGAATGTACTTAAGGCGAGCATGCTTTTTTAGATAGTTTCTAAGCTCAGTACCATTTCGCTTCAAGAAAATAAGCGCGTCTCGCTCTTTCTCTTCAGTGTCTGGAATTGTGGTCACATACACCACAACATTTTTGTAGCTTGATGAAACACCGACATGGGTCACTGTGATGAGGGGGTCAGTATTTGCCTCCTCCCTAATAAAGCCTGCAACCACCTCTTTTATGATTGAATTTGCTCGCTCGTGTTTATCAAATTCCATAGGTTATTCGACTATAACATCAAAAGCTTCAATATAATCTCCAGCAGCAATTTCGGTCTTACTTTCAATTTGCATACCAAACTCACCATCGGAGAGAGATTGTACATTTGATTTCATTTGCTGAAGGTTCTTAACAACACCTTCACCCATTTCTACATCTCTCCGAGTAATTACTACTTTCTGACCAAGTGAGAGTGTTCCTTCTTCACAACGTCCACCGAGAACATGGAGGTTCTTTTGAGTGCTAAAGTGTTTAAGGATTTTCGCTTTCCCAGTCACTTTCTTTGTCTCTTGTTTTGGTGTACGAGCTTTGAGCGCTCCTTCAAGCCATTCCGAGAGTTTGTAGATAATATCAAAGGTTTCAATCTCAACACCGAGTCGCTCAGCAAGGTCTACTGCACCACGGTCTGCTTTTACGTTAAAGCCAACGATGATGGCATTTTCAGTGGCGCTTACGTTCTGAACATCGTTATCAGTAATATTTCCAACACCTGTTCCGATAATTCGTACCATCACTCGATCAGACTCGTACTTTTCGAGTTCGTGTTGTATAGCATCAATGGTCCCTAGTACGTCAGCTTTAATGAGAAGTGGAATGCAGGGAAGTTCGCTTTCTTCGACAGTAACTTTCTCTGGAGTAACTTTATTTTCGAGCGCTAACTTCTCAGCTTCTTTTTTATTTTCCACAGTTACAAATGGTGTTCCGACTTCAGGAACAGCGCTCCAACCAACAATTTGTACAGGGTCAGATGCCCCTGCTTCTTTGATTGACTGAAATGCGTAATCCTCCATGATGCGAACAGGTGCGTACGCAGTGCCTGATACGACAAACTCTCCTGAGTGAAGAGTCCCGTCTTTAATCATGAGTGTCGCAGTGTTTCCACGCTTTCCGTCAAGGTGTCCCTCAATGACTGTTCCGCTTGCTGAAGCATTTGTGTCAGCTTTAAGTTCTGCAAGTTCAGAAGTAAGAAGTATGAGGTCAAGAAGTTCGTCAACGCCTTGTCCGCTTTTTGCGGAGATTTCAGCAAAAGAAATATCTCCACCCATACCCTCTATGTAGATACCATGTTCAATGAGTGAGTTTTTGGTGCGCTGTACGTCAGCGCCAGGCTTGTCGATTTTGTTTATTGCGACAATGTACGGTATGCCAGACTTAGTGATACATTCAAGCGCTTCGAGTGTCTGTGGCATAACACCGTCTTCAGCAGACACAATAAGAATAGCAACGTCTGCGACGCCCGCACCCCTAAAACGCATTTTTTGAAATGCAGCATGTCCTGGCGTGTCGAGAAAGGTGATTGATTTTTTGCCACTTTCTTTTGAGTCGTGTTCTACCTTATACGCAGAGAGGTGCTGGGTAATGCCACCAGCTTCACCTGCTACGATGTTTGATTCACGAATGTAATCAAGGAGTGTAGATTTTCCATGGTCAATATGACCCATGATGACGACCACAGGCGTACGTTCGACGATATTTGGTTTTTCTGTTTTCTTTTTTGCCATGGTAGTTCATGTTTTGATGCAAAAACCGCCTAACGTGAGGCGATTTGCTTTTGTTGGGGATGAGTATAACAGATATGTCCATTTTTAGCTATCTTTTCTATACACGAGCCCTTTACTAATAAAAATGAGTGTGACATTATCACTTCTATGAGATTTTCTGCAAGAAAGGGTAAAAGAGTTCACCTTGATTATGCGTCAACTACTCCTGTGCAAAAGGAGGTTTTTGATGTTATGAAACCGTACTTTAGTGCAAAGTGGGCAAATGCGAGCGCTATTTATAAGGAGGGCGTCGAGGAGCGTGAGAAGATAGAAAATGAGCGAGAGCGGTTGGCGCGCACCCTTCGGGTGCGCGCCGGAGACATTGTCTTTACGAGCGGTGGTACCGAAAGCAACAACCTCGGACTTCGCGGGTACCTTGCGCATCTCAACAAAGAAGACGTGCCGTACGAGGACATTGAAGTGATTTCAACAAAGATTGAGCATCCCTCAATTCTCGAGACACTAAAGCATTTAGAAGGGCATGGCATAAAAGTCGTGTACGCGCCCGTCGATGAAGAGGGGAGAATTGTCATTGCTGAATTTCAAAAACTTCTTTCACCCAAGACGAAGCTTGTGACGTTTGCATATGTAAACTCTGAAATTGGAACGATTCAGGATGTAAAGAAAATCACGAAGACCATTCGTGATTACAATGAGAAAAATAATGTGACGGTAAAAACGCTTCTCGATGCATGTCAGGCACCACTGTGGCTTCCGTGTCAGCTTGATTCACTCGGTGTCGACATGCTCACGCTTGATGCTGGAAAGTGCTATGGGCCAAAAGGTGTGGGAGTGCTTGTGAAGCGTCATCAGGTAGAGCTTGAACCGATTATCTTTGGTGGAGGACAGGAAGATGGTCTTAGGCCCGGAACAGAAAATACTGCGCTCGTTGTTGGCTGTGTTGAGGCGATGGTGCGCGCACAAGAAAGCTGGAAAGAAAGAAATGATAAGATTTCTAAAATTCGTGACCAGTATATTGAAACAATTCTCAATGAAGTAAACGGTGTGGTCCTTAATGGGTCGCAAGAACATCGAGTAGCAAATAATATTAATATTTCAATTCCAGGAATTGATGGTGAGTACGCAGTGATTACACTTGATAGTAAAGGAGTTGCAGTATCGACGCGAAGTGCATGTGGTGCAGGGAAGGGCGCGGGCTCACATGTAGTACAGGAAATCACCGGAGATGAAGCCCGCGCCCTCTCGACCATCCGCCTCACGCTTGGACAAGAAAGTAGAGAAGACGATATTGAAAAAGTAGTTACAATTCTCAAAGACCACCTCAAACTCATGGAGCAGTAGATATTTGACACAGCGAAAAATAATTGTAGTATGTGTATATACAGAGATGGAAGACTTATCCATCTAATTTTGATTTAATAGAAGTATGCCAAACTTTCATAACTTTACATCACGCGCCAAAGAAGCCATACGAAAAGCGCACGAGCTCGCAATTGAGCGTGGCCAAAATCATGTAAGTCCAACTCACCTGTTGGCCGCCCTTGTGATGCAAGATGAAAACACGGTTATCTCTCTCCTTGATAGACTTGATATAGATATTATTGAATTCACTGACCTCCTCATAGAGGCGCTCGAAATGCCAAACATGGGACAAACCATGTCGCAGTCATATCAGCTCTACCTTACGCCAGACCTCGCTCAGGCACTTGAAGAGTCAGGAAGAATCGCGCAAGGACTTGGCGACTCGTATGTCGGAGTGGAGCACCTTTTCTTAGCGCTTCTTGAGCATCCTGGTCCAGCAATCGAGGTACTTAACCGTGTCGGTGTAGAGAAGAAACGAGTAGAAAACGCGCTTCAAGAAGTACGTGAGCATAACATCGACGATGTACAGTCTCCTAAAAAGTATCGTGCGCTTTCAAAATATGCTCGAAACCTCACTAAGCTCGCTCAAGAAAATAAGCTCGACCCCGTTATCGGCCGTGACGCAGAAATACAACGCGTGGTGCAGATTCTCTCGAGGCGCACAAAAAATAACCCAGTTCTCATTGGTGAAGCAGGTGTTGGAAAGACCGCGATTGCAGAAGGGCTTGCTATTGCGATTGTGCAAGGAAATGTTCCAGAGTCAGTGAAAGAAAAAGAAATTCTTTCTCTTGATCTCGGGCTTCTTGTGGCAGGTACCAAATTCCGCGGAGAGTTTGAAGAACGACTCAAGGCAGTTATGAAAGACGTTGAACAAGCACAAGGGTCTGTCATTCTCTTTATTGATGAGCTTCACACTATTGTGGGTGCTGGACAAGCTGAAGGCTCAATGGACGCATCAAACATGCTCAAGCCCGCCTTAGCACGCGGAGAAATGCGTGTCATTGGCGCGACTACACTTAAGGAATACCAAAAACACATTGAGCGTGACCCAGCGCTTACACGACGTTTTCAGCCGGTCTATGTAAACGAGCCGTCGACAGAAGACGCGATTGCAATTCTTCGTGGTGTTGCTGAAAAGTATGAAATCTATCACGGCGTACGTATTACTGACGATGCTATTATTTCTGCAGTAAACCTTTCAAGCAGGTATATTACTGACCGATTCCTCCCTGACAAAGCAGTTGACCTTATTGACGAGGCAGCCTCAGCGCTTCGTATTTCACTTGAAAATAAGCCAGAAGAATTGGTTATTGCTGATAGGGCTGTTAGGCGACTTGAAATTGAAAAGGAAGCACTCAAGAAAGAGGAAGAAAATTCTGAAAACAAAACAAAGATACGAAAGCGGCTCAAAGAAATTGAGAGTGAAATCGGTGAGCTAAAACAACAAACATCGACGCTTGAAACAAAGTGGAACAATGAAAAGGACGCGGTCACGGAAATTCGTGAGATGAAAAAGGAACTTGAGGAACTTCGTCTCGAAGCAGACTCAGCTGAAGCAATGGCTGACCTTACAAAAGCTGCTGAAATTCGCTACGCGCAAATACCAAAACTTGAGGAGGATTTAGAAACAAAATCAAAGAAGCTCAAGAAGCTTCAGCGCACACGACAGTTACTTAAGGAAGAAGTGACTGAAGAAGATATTGCTGGAGTTGTATCACGCTGGACTGGTATTCCAGTATCTCGAATGCTAGAAGAGGAAGCGAAGAAGCTTGCTCGTATGGAGGAGGTTCTTCACGAACGAGTGGTGGGTCAGGAGGATGCTGTGAAGCGTGTCTCAGACGCAATCAAGCGTTCTCGAGCTGGTATTGCAGACCCTAACAAGCCGATTGGCTCATTTCTTTTCCTTGGCCCTACCGGAGTCGGTAAAACGGAGCTTTCACGAGCACTTGCAGAGTTTATGTTTAATGACGAAAGTGCGCTTGTTCGAGTAGATATGTCTGAGTACATGGAAAAACATTCAGTTTCTAAGATAATTGGTTCACCTCCAGGGTATGTTGGACACGATGAAGGAGGCTCAATAACTGAGCTTGTACGACATCGTCCATACTCAGTGATTCTCCTTGATGAGATTGAAAAGGCACATCCTGAAGTATTTAACATTCTGCTACAAGTGCTCGATTCAGGACATTTAACGGACGCTAAGGGACGCAAAGTAAACTTCAAAAATACGGTCATCATCATGACTTCAAATATTGGAGCTGAACATATAGATAGAATGAGTAGCTTCGGTTTTTCAGGAGACATGAGTGAAGGCGAACAGTATGACCAGGCTAAAGACAAAGTGCTCGACAGTCTTAAGAATTTCTTTAGGCCAGAATTTCTTAACCGACTCGACGAGATAATTATCTTCGATATCCTTTCCAAGAAGACTATTCGCGAGATTGTTGAGATGCAGGTACAGATGGTAAAAGATAGACTTGCTCAAAAAGAAATTGACCTCACGGTAACCAAAGATGTACTAGATTATCTTGCAAAAGAAGGGTACGACCCTAAATTTGGCGCCCGCCCGCTTAAGCGTGTGATTCAATCTAAGATTCTTACACCCGTTGCTTCTATGATGGTAGGAGAGGGAATGCTTCAAGGAGGGAAAGTTTCAGTTGCGCTTAAGAACAATGAAATTGCTTTTGATGTAAAGAAAAAGGGGACAAAGAAACGAGCTTCAAAAAAGACATCAAGCAAGAAGAAACAAACAGTAAAAGCTTAGAAACAAAAACCGCACATTGTGCGGTTTTTGTATAGTGTTTTCTAAATATTTTTGCAGTACTATAGTGGTTAGCTAAACTGTTCTTTGGAGGTTCTATGAATCGAAAAAAAGCACGTATAGACTCTGAGAGTACGCTCGATACTCTGCAAAGTAAGAGAAGTAGCGAGTATCTTGAAAGTCTCGGTTTTCTAAGGGGTCATTCAGAAGTTGAGCTTTGGGTTATGGCAGTGAACGAAGCGTGGAGCAAAACCTCGTTTGCGATGAATCAACATATGCGCATGTACCTCTCACTCATACTTCATCGGTATCATGCACATTGTTTAGACTTTGTTACAACGCTTCAGAATTTCTGCCATTACTGTAATGATGTTACTAATGGGTATGTACAACTCGGTGAAAGAGTCGACATGAGGGAGATGGCCGATGTGAGCCTTCTTTACACGTCACTCTTTAAAGACCGAGAGAAGGGAAGGCGTGAACTCAGGTCGTGCTCTTTTATGGCAGAGTGTAGCGCTGACTTATACTGGTCCCTCGGTAGTAGTGGAGACAATGTGCTCGCAGAGGCTTTTAGAGAGATTGCTCTGCATCATCCTCAAGCCTCAACCATTATTCGCATGATACGAGAACAGAAATCTCCCGTTGCGTTTGAAGTTCGAGATGATGTGAGAGAAGTCGCGTCTCAAATTGTATCTCTCGAAGCTACGAAGATACCGCGAAGTGCAATGCATTAAAAAAAGCCACCATTACGGTGGCTTTGTTTATTATTTTCGCCTTGATATTCGAATCTTCTTGGCTATAGAGACGAGTGTATCACTCGACTTAACTCTGATGCCAAAGCGTCTTCTTATTTTTGTGACAAGTCGATGTCGAGAGAGAGGATTCCCGTACTCGGCAAAATCAGAGAGCTGTGCCCAGTCGGTCACAAGCGCTTCGGAGTGGCCGACCGTTCTCAAGATGAGACGAACGTATGGTGCAAGCTGTTTCGAATCCACCTCTACACTTGGTGCCGACTTTATAATTGGAAACATTTTGTTCCCCCTTAAACTTGAACAAGAACAGAGTGGAACTTTAGCACTATTTTTGTAGTTGTAAATAACACAAACACAGATTGAGAAGTTGTGTATAATATCGCCATGAAGTACAAACATTTTTTCTTTGATATGGATAAAACAATCACCCCGGCGCGACAGCCTATTGAGAATGATATGTTCGAACTACTCAATAGTCTTCCTGGAGATGTGATTATCGTGTCAGGACAATTGCTAGAGTACATTGAAAAACAAACTAACCAAATTCCAGCATTTTATATGGGAGCCAACGGCAATCACGCGAATGATGTTTCAAATACACTCCTTTGGAAAAATGATAGTTTACACGAAGAATATAAGAATGAAATCCACAATCACATTGCGAACATGTGTGAACACTTGGAGCATGAGCTCAATGAGGCATGGAACCCTATAGAAGATAGAGGTTCTCAGATAACCTTTAGTCCAGTAGGGAATACTGCGCCAGTTGATGTAAAAAAAGCATATGACCCGGATGCAAAAAAGAGGCTTATGTTGCTTGAAAAAGTGCCATTTGAATCAGAGGACATAGTGGTAAAGATAGGTGGTTCAACAAGTTTTGATTATTTTCATAAAGACATGCATAAAGGCGCAAATGTAGCGAGGCTCATTGAGGAAATGGGATGGAATAAGGACGAGTGTATCTATTATGGAGACGGTCTCTATCCTGGAGGGAATGACGAAGTGGTGATTGGAGTGATTGAGACGGTTCCGGTTGAAGACGAACGGGATACGTTTAGAAAACTATCTGAAATTTTGTAAGCAATACATATTTCATTATTAATTATTGTCTGATACTGTGGTTTCTGAATGAAATACGGGAAAATAGGTGTATACTAAAGAGAATTATAATTTTAAGTAAAATATATGGCAGAAGTACAAGCACTATGCATGAAGTGTCGCGATGACAAAAACAAACCAACCATGCAAACCATGAATGCTGATAGTATTGTGGTTACTGAAAAGAATAATCGTTACTCAGCTAAAGGAACCTGTAGTTCATGTGGTGGAAATATGTTTAAGTTCATGAACAAAGAAACCGCTGAAGCAACTGGAAAGGAAATTCAACACGTTAGTGAGTAGGGGCTGTAACTGAGCGTGGGGTCAAGTTGCTAATTCACTACGTTCATAAGCACTTCCTCTCTCTCGGACTATAATTGGATTTGGTGTCCGCTAGTAATTCATTACATTCATAACTAGCACCTACCCGAGCATTTGAATTTCTGCATTAGGCATAGCAGAAATACACAAATGCTTTTCAAATCCAACACGCAAGTGAAATATATCACTTGCTCCGGCGCACAAAAAAAAGCACCCCTTGAGGGTGCTTTTATTTGTGCGCCGGGTTGGATTTGAACCAACGTAGGGCGAAGCCCGTCAGATTTACAGTCTGATGCAATTGACCACTCTGCCACCGACGCATAATGTATTTGATTTTACCTCATCTGTGCTAGTAGATTTGTCAGACTGGAAATCTGAAAGATTTACTAACATTGTTGCCTCTAGGCAACTAACTATACCGCATCGCCGGAGGGTGATTCTTCAGTTAGCAAGACAACCTGGTGCGCGAAGCGCTTGTCTTACAGTCTGATGCAATTGACCTCCTTACAGGAGCTGTTCAGGTTCTTTGATATTTTTTATTCTTCAAAATATCGAGAACCTCTTGCAAAAGTGCCCCGCACTTTCTCACTCTGCCACCGACGCGAACAGGGTATAAATTACCACAATTCACTTGATTGTAAAAGCACTCTTGTTTGCTGTGGTATGATTTTCTATATGAAAGGATTTCTTGCTTCTCTTTGTCTGGTAGCGCTTTTATCAATAGGAACTGTTGCGTCTGCGCAGGGTCTTGTTCCATGTGGGGGAACTGGTCAGCCTAAATGTGAAGCTTGTCACCTGGTACAACTAGCAAACAATGTACTCACATTCCTCATTCAGCTTGCGGTACTCATCAGCGGTATAGTGTTTGCTATCGGTGGGTTTAATTGGGTAACTTCAGGCGGTTCTTCTGGAAAAATTGAAAAAGGGAAGAAGATGATGACGAACGCGATTATCGGAGTCATTATCACACTTGCTGCATGGCTTATTATTGACACCGTACTTAAAGTCTTTCTTGATGATCCAGCTCTTGGAGTTTGGAATGAGATTCAATGTAATTAATTGACTGAAACAGTGCTTTCACGTACCATTGTTTTCGCACAATTAAATATTGAACACGGGCCTATAGTTCAATGGTAGAATGCCGGTCTCCAAAACCGTTGATCCAAGTTCGAGTCTTGGTGGGCCCGCAGTAGTAAGTCAAAACACCTGAAGCAAATGCTTTAGGTGTTTTGACTTAGAACGAGACCTGCGTCTCGTTCGGCTACTGCGGGAGGCGCAGCGTTGTGAGAAATTCATCCCTAGAATTTCGAGCCGCGAGCCGGGGTCGAGAATGCTTAGTATAAATATTCATAAAGTGAATATTTTACTTAGCAATTCGTGACCGCCGGGTTATATTTACTATATGATTAACATTGGCTCAGGAGTTCAATACGATGTCTATGACATAGGAAATAATAGAGTCAGAAAAATTGAATCTTCTTTTTTTCAAAAAATATATAGGTTTCATAAGATTGCTCCAAAATATAAAATCTATCGCCACCCACTCCACAATATCAAGACTTCAATTGAAGCAGCTAAAATTACAAGACAATCCATTAATGGCCTTAAGGATAGTTATAAAAAAATTGACTTGGTTTTATTAGGGAACCCTATTCTTATAAATGACAGCAATTATGAACAAGATTTTGTCTCTGTGTTTGAAGATGTTTTGTATGCAAGTGATTTTGAACAACAGAAAGTGCTCATCGATGAGTATCTCAATAATTTACTTTCGTGCTGGGATTATGGCTTTAGTGATACAAACTTTAATTTTACAGTTAACTGTGGAGTAACTCGTGACGGAAAAGTGATTCTCATTGATTTGGGTGAGCTTTCTTGGGACAAAAATTTTGTAAGAGGCCTTGTTGAAGAAAGGCACTGGGAAATGAGAAGTTCATACAATAGACTTCGAGATGAGAAGTTAAAAGATTATGTTCGAAATCTTTTCAGGAAAGAGGCTACTGTTTCAACATTTAAAAATAGGTGGGGTAGCAAGTTTAGATAGACGTTTGCCTTAGACAAATCCTTGCTACAGTTCTTTGTTAAAATATTTCTATGAACGATGTATACATAGGAGAAGGAAACTTGAATGGAAAAGGCGTCTATGCTGAGCGCGACTTTAGAAAAGGTGAAGCTGTTATCACATACAACCTTAAGGAGCTCTCACATGAACAATATGAAAATTTGCCTAAACAAGAAAAGGACTATGTCCACCAACATACAGACAGGTTAATGCTCTATTCTGAACCAGAGAGATACGTCAATCATTCAGATAACCCCAATACCATTCAGGACTTAGAGAAAGGGCAAGATATTGCTTTGAGAGATATTGAAAAGGATGAAATGATTACTACGGATGCTTCGAAGGATGATATTTAATTTCTCAAAAACCCCTCAACTAACCCCTCAACCCTTTCCATCTCGTCCTTTTTTATCCACACAATCTCCTTGTACCTCTTCAACCACGTCATCTGCCGTTTCGCATATTGCCGGATTTTTGTCTCCAATACTTCAAGCAGTGCCTCTTTAGTAAGTTCACCTTGCAAGTATTTTGCTATATATCGATACTCTAGCCCCAGTTCATTCATCCGGTCATAAGAAAGTCCATTTTGGTGAAGGTTTTGTACTTCTTCAATCATGCCGTCATCAATTCGAGCAACAAGTCTATCGTGAATATTGTGATGTAGTTCTTCCTTCTTAATATCAATGCCTAACATAAGCGCCTCGTACCGTTCTTTTGGTTCAGTTTTCGGAACAGTGCCAACTGCTTCCGCGATTTCAATACTTCGTATCAGTCTACGGGGGTTTTGTATGTCTATATCAGCATATCGCTGTGGGTCGAGCGACTTAAGTCGCGACTGGAGTTCTTCTAGTGAAAGTTTTTCAAGTTCATTTCGCAACAGCTCATTTGGCGGAACTTCAGCGACAGCGACTTTACCAAGGAGCGCATCAACATACAGAAAAGTACCACCAGCAATAATCGGCAGATTTTCTCTAGAGACGATGTCTTCTATTGCTGTATCTGCAGCTTTTACAAAATCTGAGACAGTAAATTGGTCCTTTGGATCTGCTATGTCGAGTATATGGTGAGGTACGTCTTGCATCTCTTCTTTAGTTACTTTCCCGGTACCGATATCGAGCCCCTTGTATACTTGCCGTGAGTCAGCAGAAACAACTTCACCATTAAATTTTCTGGCGAGTTCAATTGAAAGCGAGGTCTTTCCTGAGGCAGTTGGGCCTACTATGACAACAATTTTATTGAGTTTTTTCACAGTGTGCCGGGAGAGGGACTTGAACCCTCAAGGCTTGCGCCATACGATTTTGAGTCGTACGTGTATACCAATTCCACCATCCCGGCAGGCGATTTTGAGTGTATCATAGATATACACAGTCTGAAAATTATGGCTATGTTACAATGTCGGTATGGCATACGAAAGCAACGCAGTTTTTTGGATTGAGGTAGAAAAAATTGTCCCTAATCCGTTTCAACCACGACGAGAGTTTGACGAAGGAAAGCTCCGTGAATTATCTGATTCAATTAAGATGTATGGAATCCTCCAACCTCTCGTAGTAACTCGGCATGAAATAGTGGGAGATGATGGCTCATTCCAAACGCAGTATGAATTGGTGGCAGGAGAGCGAAGACTTCGAGCGTCAAAACTTGCAGGTCTCGCGCAAGTGCCAGCGCTTATTCGAACGGGCGAAGAGTCACAACTCATGAAGCTCGAGCTTGCGATTATTGAAAACCTACAACGAGAGGATCTTAATGCAGTTGACCGCGCACTTGCGTTTAAGCAACTTGCAGACCAATTTAAACTTTCACATTCTCAAGTTGCTAAGAAGGTAGGAAGGAGTCGTGAGTATGTTTCAAACTCAATACGGCTACTTGGACTTCCTGAGGTGATTCTCGATGCGCTTCGTCGAAATGATATTTCAGATGGACATGCTCGGACGCTCCTTATGCTTAATGATAGGCCAGAAGAGCAGGATGTAGTCTTCCGAGAGACACTATTGAAGAAACTTTCAGTACGTGAAGTTGAGCGAATTTCACGAAAGATTGCTACAGACAAAATTCGGAAGAAGAACTGGGAAGGTTCGGATCCTGAACTTATTGAAATTGAGAAAGAATTTACAGAAACGTTTGGCACACGCGTGCAGATACAAAAGACAGACTATGGAGGGCGTTTGACTATTGATTACTTTGCACCAGAAGATTTGCGAAAAATGCTCGACATGGTTCAAAAGGGCGAAGTTGAAGGCGGTGAGACTATGCAAGCAAAAGCTCTGGCTCGCATGGAAGAAGCGACCCCACTAGAAAATGTTAAAGTCCATGAACAGCAACATATTGAAGCATCAAATTCTGACAATGAAAACAATGTTGAAGAAGAGACGTACACTCGATACGATTCACTCGAAGCTGAAAGTAGTATTGAAGAAATTCCGTCGACTGAAGAACCAGAAGTAGCAACAACTAAAATTGAGACAGAGGAAGAGATATCTCAAAACACAACACCACATAGTGACGAAAGTACCAACGAAAACGAGAAGGAAGAAGAAACTAATCTCTATTCAATTAGGAACTTTTCTCTGTAGTTTCACCAGTTAAATAGGCTCGAATTTTCCTACGAGCTACTGAAGTTTTGGTGTATTCAAGCCACTTTTGTGTTGGTTTGCTCGAATCTTTTGTAGTTATTACAACAATGTCACCATTTTTAAGAGGAGTATCAAGGCCGACAAATTTTCCGTTTACTTTTGCTCCAGAAGTGTGGTCGCCAATATCTGAGTGAATAGTGTAGGCAAAATCAATCGGCGTAGCTCCTACGGGCAGATCCACTACGTCACCTTCAGGTGTGAATACAAAAATGCGATACGAGAAAAAGTCATCCTTGAGACCTCCAAAGAATTCATTTGATTCACCATCTGTTTTGTGTGCATCAGCAATTTCTTGAATCCATTTTGGGATTCTCTCTTTATGTTCTTGTTCTTGGATAATTTGCTTTCTATCGTCTGTAATTTCACTATTCTTCCAAGAAAATGGATTAAAGAGTGTTGGTATCAGAGAAGCAAACCATGATTTGGAATTTGCATTAGCTTGTCCAAGTTGCTTACTCTTGTACATAATGTGTGACGCAATACCGTATTCCGCTTCTCGATGCATTCCTTCTGTTCGTATTTGTACTTCAAGGATAGTCCTGTTCGGAGTGATTACTGTGGTGTGAAGTGATTGATAGCCGTTTGGTTTTGGGAATGCAATGTAATCTTTAACCCGCTTAGGCATCGGACGCCATATTTCATGGACGATACCAAGGACTTGATAACACTGTTCAATGTTTTGCACTACAACCCGCAGTGCAAAATAATCAAAAATCTTTTCGATATCCCAATCTCGTCTTTTGAGTTTTTGAAATAAGCTATATGAACCCTTGAGTCTGTATGACGTTTGAAAGTCAAGAATACCGCTTTCAGCAAGCCTTTTTTGCAGTGACTTTCTAATTTTTTCAATTTCATTCTCGCCTCGTTTTGCGAGTGGTTTAACAAGTTCCATAACTCGTTCATGCTCTTTTGGATATACATATGGGAAGGCCAAATCCTCGAGTTGTTTACGGATACGACCCATTCCAAGTCTATGGGTAACAGGAACGTAAATTTCAAGCGTCTCTCGAGCTATTCGTTCTTGTTTCTCTTCAGGTACAAACTCAAGAGTTTGCATATTATGAAGTCGGTCGATGAGCTTGATGATAAGTACCCGAATGTCTTGGCTTGTTGCTACAAACAGTTTACGAAGACTTTCGTTGTGTCTATCGCTTCCGTAATATCGT
>Ga0181585_10002793_pt1 | contig 15485 bp, 13 predicted proteins | sample 071ome_29_FD_132469 | JGI IMG/M metagenome (GOLD analysis project Ga0181585, IMG submission 132469) | Coastal salt marsh microbial communities from the Groves Creek Marsh, Skidaway Island, Georgia - 071407BT metaG (megahit assembly) | ecosystem: Environmental > Aquatic > Marine > Intertidal... | reverse complement strand
AGGATTATCCCATTGCTTCATAAACTTCTTAAAATCATCCATTTTCTTACCATTTAAAAGATAGATATGCCACGGTTGAAGATTACCTCCTGAAGGGGACCTAGAAGCTATTTTTAGCAAGTCGATTAAGAGACTAGTTTCAATAGATTTGTCTAAAAAAGCCCTTATGGACTTTCTGGATTTGACTGCATCAGAGACGTTCATATTAATTAGCTGGTGCCCAGAGCCGGACTTGAACCGGCACGAAGTTGCCTTCGAGGGATTTTAAGTCCCTTGTGTCTACCAATTCCACCACCTGGGCAAATGCAAATTGATGTTTAATATTCTTATAAATCTAGTTATTATTCAACACATCTTTAACTAACTGTAATACTTTCAATAGAACAGATAGGGGATGAAGAAGTAGAATTTATATTATAATCAATTTGTCGTTTATGACATAAAAAGATTTCTCACAAATTTTAACTCATAGAAAAAACTTCTTTGAATTCAGAAATTAATTGACAGTTTGATTGGATTCAAGCTCAGCATTTTATTTTTTGATTGGCCTCCTTAAATTTTCAATAGAATATCCCTTAGCTTTTCTTTCACTTCCTTTGGTATGATCAAAACTATCACCAAATAAATGAGCCTGAATATGGCCGCCGGGGACTCTGTAACTAACGCCTAGATTATTAAAGTATTTTTTTGGATATTGTTTTCTTACTAAATCCCAAATATATGAGTCGTGCCACTCTTTCTCTTTAAAAATTTCATCTGAATCATAGTAATGTATTACTCGTTCAATATATTCCTTAGTATATTTATGATTTGTCTCAAAAAGGAGGACTCCTGTCTCAGAATGCCAATTTGGTCTTCCTAAATAAGAAAGCAAAGCTGGTTTTGTATGAAGGTTTTTATCAACCCAGGCTTCTGTAATGGGCTTAAAGAAAATTGTATCGGCATCCAACCAAAGCAATCTTGTGTAATCAGCTCCAAATTCATTTATAGCCTGAGCAATTGTATAGGGTTTAAAACAAAACCTCACAGCATCAAATTTAAAGTCGTCAGTAACTATGTGACTATTTCTCTTTACAAATTCTTCATGTAAATATAACTTTTCTGTTTTAACTTGAAAGCTATCCTCGGAATATACTTTTAAATCAATGCCATCAAATGATTCTATAAACCTAAAAGCATAGCTTTCATAAAGATTTTTATTAAAAGATGTTATTGCAAGGGTTTTATTATTCATAAGAGTTTTCCACAAATAATAGATTAAAAGAATTTAAATATTTTTCTCAGCAGATTAGCAAAAAATTTAAAGGGAGTTGATCCCAGTAAAGATCCAAAAACCATTCCTAAGAATTTTGCGAGATCAATCAATATGCCAATAAATCCAATACGCACCCACCTAAAAGGGAATATCATGCCGGGCTCAACTTCGAATAACAAAGGTCTATATATACCGCGGTATAAAAAAGATAGAGTTACCAAAGCTATTAAAAACAATTCGGTAATAAAAGCAAAACTGAGTGATACAAATTCAATCAAGGTAGCAATTTTAGAATTCCAGAGAAAGATTGAAATTGAAATTAAACAAAATGAAACAAGGCTTAAAGTGTTTGCAAGAATTTTTTTATTTTTAGTTGATTTCCAAATAAATCTCCTTGCGATTAAATAAAAGCCTGAAAATGCTAGGAATGAAATAATATAAATTTTAGTAATATGAGGAATAAATACTAAACCTCCAAAAATAGAATTCCATTGAGGCACACCTAATGTTAAAAAAATTAATAACAAGCTAAGATACAAATCCCTAGTATGTTTTAGAGAATAAATCTGAGATGTATGTATATAGTAAATAAAAAATTTCTTAATGACCGGTATTATGGCGTTTGGTAAATTAACATAATGCAAATTAATCCTTGGAGATAAACTACAATTTGAATGCAGCAAGGCTCTCTCCTTCCAATCTACATCTTCTCCAGCCCTAATTCCCTCAACAAAATAACCTATCTTAGGAAAATCATTTTTTAGTATTAAGGTACCGGGAAGAGTAATATGACCTTTTTTTCCATAAACCGCTGAACGTATTAGGTCTTGATTAAGGTTATCAGCTATGTATTTTGTTTTGCCAAAAATAACATTAAATCCCTTTTCATGAATTTCTATGGCCTCTTTAAGCCAAAAATTTTCAGGTATTGTGCCTACATCTAAAAAGGCAATCAACTGCGTTCCTGATGGAACTTTCGTTATGCCTATGTTTCTCTTTTCTCCTGGATAAATCTTATCTGAAGTAAAATATTTGATATCTAAAATATTAGAGAAGCTACACAAGATTTCTTCGCTTACTGAGTAGCCATTTGTACCGACAAAAATAACTTCAAAATCTTTGAAAATTTGAGATTCTAAAGATTTAATAAGAGCATCAAATCTTTCAGGAATATCCAAAATTGGTATCACAATTGAAACCCTTGGGATAGGATTTTTAGATAGTTGCATTTATTATCTTAAGTATATAGAGTTTTAAATTAATCCAAAAAGGCAATCGACACAAAAAAAGTAGCAAGCATAAGAATTAATCGAAATTTAACATTTCTATAATATTGTATTTATATTTCATGAGATATTTTAACCTTTGAATAAAAGTAAAAAAATAGCTGTATTTTGCACTAATCATCACCATCTAGAAAAAGCTTTATTTCTTCGCAAGCATTTCAATACGAGAGTTCATATCTTTAATGAAGCATTCAACCTAATTGAAAAAGGAAACCGTCCTATTAAAAATAGAATCTCTAAAATTATAGAAAATAATGATGCATTTATTTTTTTTACATTACTACCAAATAAATGGACCCTTAGATTAGTAAAGAAAATAAGGAATTCTAGAAAAACATTAATTGCCTTTCAAGAAAGTCATCAACTTTCAATGCATGACAATGAAGTTAACAATATTATTTTTAAACCTGATGTGGTAGTAGCTGCTTCTTTTGATGAAAAAGAAAAACTTAAACTTATATCTCCATGTAAAAGCAGTGAAATAATATCCTATGGCTGGATATTTAGTTCTATAGAGCCAAAACTACTAATTGATAAAAGACCTAAAACTAAAGAGCTCAAAAAATCATTACTTTTAGTTTTATCTGCACCCAGTGCACTTACATTCTCTAGTCATGAAAGTAATTCAATTAGAAAAAATCTGATTAAGTCGCTTACGGATATTCACCCAAACTACAAATTAAATATAAAACCTCACCCAAATGAAAAAATTACTGACTTACACATTCTCATTAATTCTTTGGGATTGCAAAATAGAAAAATTGAAATTATTAGATCAATTGATGGGTATTTAGAAGCAATTAACGATGCTTCCTTGATTTTTGTTTCAAATAGAACTCAGGCATTATTTGATTTAATTGATACAAATAAAGTTCATCTTTACTTGCTTGGAAATGAAAATTTTATCTCAAAACATGCCTTGAAGTTTTGCAATACTGTAAATAGAAATGGTATTGATTTTATTCAATTAACGGATTCAGAATGCATAAAACAATTTAATTCAAAATACATTAATAAAAATATCGAGGATATAAAAAAAATTGAAGCTTTTGTGGTTAACAAAGATTTTAGTGATAAATATGATCATAAGAGTGAAATTAGTCTTTGGGAAATGGTCCTTACAAAAGTTTCATTAAAAAAGTTAAAGGCTATTAATCTTGGGCTAAAGCTATCAAATCAAGAAATAGAAAAAAATGATCAATCTTTTGAAGAGCTGATAAATAGGGTCTTCGCTGAGGAAACTCTTTCGATCAAAACATCACTCTTTATTATCATTACAAGAATTGGCCTTCAAGGTGATCTTTGGAAAAATGAACGATTTATTAAATTATTAAATGAAAACTTTAACGAATGGTTCATTCAATATTTTATATTGGATGCTATTTCAATTAGCTATCATTGCAAGAATAAGGACATTCCTCTAAGGGTTAGTAAAAGAAGTTTTGAATTATTGGATCAAGCAATTATTAACACAAGCTCTAAATCAAAACTATTTTTATTATTAATTAAGGTCTTAGATTACTCTGTCAATGGGGAATTAGGAATGCTTAAAAATTCCATGTTTAAATTAGCAATAAAAGGAATAGGTATCATTAGATATTTAAGCAACTCATGATATCTGATCTTATCCATTGTTGAGAAATTGCTAAATCAATTTCTTCATATGAAATTGTTTTATTATTGATGCAATGTTTTAATTCATTAAAAAAGAACTCTGTAACTCTATCCACCGGATGCTCCCTTCCGGTTCTCAGGTCTCTTCCAAATATTGAATAAATTCTTTCTCTTGGAAGGAAGCCAAATAAGTTTGGAATTGATGAGCTCATCTTTAATCCAGCCCTCCAAGGCTGAGTAATTTTTTCAGTCGTATGCAATAAAATAGTATCTTCTTTTATATCATCATATTCATTCCATTTAGTTGGCAGACTCTTGATAACTGATTTCTCTATTTTAAGATTTATTAAGTCAGAATAATCTAACTTTCCTCGAGACATTTCATCAATAAATGATTTAACACACCAATGTCTTAACTTAGCTGCATCAAATACCATGACACTAGTGCTCCACAAACCTCTTCTTGGTCCTGGTCTGCAGTAAATGGGCGCAAAATTAAAATCCAAGTCAAATAAATCATCTAAGCCTTTTCTTACTAAAAATACATCTGGATCAATTACCAAGGCTATGCCTTGATAATCCATTAGTTGAGGGATATGAAACCTTAGTAAGGTAAAATTTTGCATGTCATTCTCTGCAAAAATAAAATTTCTACCTTCTCTTAAAATCTCTTTTGTTGAAAGGTCATTCATAAATCCAAAATCTTCTTTACTAATTATTTCCACATCCAACGAAGTAAAAGATGAATTTCTTAGTATTGAGCTTTTAGAAACTTGTGCTGCAATATTTTGTTGTCTATTGGAACAAATAAAGATTTTTTTAATGCCGCTCATGCAATACCTATCTTAGAATTCCAACAGTCTTAAGGCCTTGTTTAATAAATGATGAATTTAAACTCGTTATAATTCCCCAAAAAGTTATATACCTGCCAGTGTTATTGAGGGCAAGTGGAAAAAAGGTTTTTATCAAATTCTTCTTTTGCTTTAAAGACCCCAAAAATCTAGCATTAACATTGAGAGTATCAACTCCAAAATCATTAGCAAAGAGAAAATAAATCGAGTCAGATGAAATTGTAATAAAGCTTTTCCGAGGTTCATTTTTTAAAAGATTGAGCCCCTTATGCCATGAAAACTGCACAAATAAATCCAAATCAGTTACTTTAAAAATCTGGTTAGGAATTACCTTTATAATTGATAAAAATTTAATAAACATATAATTATTTCGAGTTTTCACCCTAGCTATCATTTTATTATTAGATGAGAATAAATCCTCAATAGAATATTTTTTGTTTTTACTTATTAAAGGTCTCTTTAATGCATTTATGTATGCAGCATCCCAGAATGCAAGCGCTGATTCATTATCTTTAGACATTTCTCCATCCCAAATTTCAAGGGGTGTCATGATGTATGGGGTTGCGTTTGTTTTGTTATCTATAAATTCAACAGTGTCTCTTGGTGTGTTTATTGAATCATTCATATAACTATTCTCTGCGTGGCAGAATCTGACCATGCTCGCAAATGGCACTATAAATGAAGGCCTCAATATATCGGCTTGCATTTTTATTCTTCTCAATTTCTCTGCAGCAAGTTCTTGCCTTGCTGACTTCGAATTTTTGCCTCCCTCTACCCAATTAGCATATGAGTATTGAGTAAAAAGAATGTCTATTTTTTCAGTTATCTTTTTAATATCTCTAACTCTATCTGGGTGCTCTAAAATACAATCATTTGCATTTAGTATTTTTTTTCCATTTACATCAATTAAAGCCCATGAATCATAAAAAGGCACTTTACCAATAGTGATATCAAAATTTTTGTTCAAATTAATTCTTTGATTATTTCGAGCTTCAATCACCTTGAACTTCCTTTTCCTGAGAAATGAGCTTACTCTATGATCTTTCGTTTCTTGATAAATAATTGTTATATTGTCCTTTAAGTCATCGCTTATATCATTGATAAATGGAATAGAAAAATGATCAGGGTGCTCATGAGAATAATAAATAAAGTATTGCTTATTGCTTGAAAACTCAAACTTGACATCATCTATAATTAGATCCCAGCCATCGTTGAATGCTGCGCCTTTAAGGTATGGATCATTTAATAAAACAGTATTTTTATCCTCAACAAGGAAACAAGCATGATTTAAGAATGTGATCTTCATAAGCTAATATTATCAATTTTTATGTTGCTTTATATTTTAATAAATCAAGATTTAATAATGCTGCCCTACTTTATTATCTCAATTTTTCCTTCATTTATTCTGATAACCTTATTGCAATTTTCAATGGTGGTTAATCTATGGGCTATTACAACTAACGTTTTCTCACTATTTATTTTCTCCAGAGATTGAATAATCTTCTTCTCTGTTTCATTATCAAGTGCGCTGGTTGCCTCATCAAAGACTAAAATTTCTGGATTACTGTAAAGCGCTCTTGCAATGCCGATTCTTTGCTTCTGCCCTCCTGATAACTTATCTCCTCTCTCTCCAAGCATTGTTTCTAAGCCTTCTGGCAAAGAATGAACTAAATTAGATATTTGAGACTCATGGACGCATTTATCAATAAGCTGGTTATCAATTTTCTCTGAATCAATACCCAAAGCAATATTATTCTTCATTGAGTCATCTATTAGGTAAATATCTTGCGGGACGTACCCAATTTTATCTTGCCAACTCCTCATACCATTTTGAATATTAATACCATCAACAAGTATTTCTCCTTTTGATGGGACAAGTAATCCAAGCAAAATATCAACAAGAGTACTTTTGCCTGCACCACTTTCACCAATAATACCCAGGCTGTCACCCTTCTCAATAATAAGGTTTACACTTTTAAGAATTTCCTTGTTAGTTCCTGGATAACTGAAAGACACATTTTTAAGTTCTATGCTGCTTCTAAAAGAGATTGATTCTTTATCATGCTTCTCCTCATAAGTCCCATCTTTTAACTCCTGCAGTAGCGTATTTAATGCAGCATCCCCAAATTTTAAACTTTGCAAGCTTGCGAGAATTCTATTTGCTGATGGTAATAATCTAAAGGATGCAGCTGCAAATAAAGCAAGAATTGGAACAAGATCGGACGCTGAGGAGTTATTAGTAAGCGATACCAAAATCAATAACATTAATGCAGTTATACCAATAGTTTCCAGCCATAGTCTTGGAACCTGGTTAATTGCTAAATTATTTCGTTCGGTATTTGCAGTAATAATATTTGCATTATTAAACTTTTGCATAAAGAATTCCTGTCTACCCATTAAAGAAATTTCTTTAGAAACTGCAATTCCCTCTTGAATAGCTTTTATCCTAATCCCTTCATGAAATACTCTGCGGTCACTCCATGATTGGATATGTTTTTTTATAATTAACTGGAAAATAAACATCGCTAAAAAAATGACAATTGCTGCTAGCAAAGCATTCATTGGAGAATATAAAAATAACAGTATGCCAATTGCCATAAACACTGTGGCTTCAGCAATCAAGTAAAGTACAGGCAAAAGTCCATTTGCTGCTAGAAATTGAGTTTCAGCTGTTACATTTCTTATTAAAAGACTTGAATGGTAATTTAGTCTTTTTAAATTTGGCATGTAGAGGTATTTCTTGAATAAAGAGTACCCCACATATGCCTTTACTTTATAAATGTAATGGGCAATTACCCAATTAGTGAAGGCAAGATAAATGGCTTTTAATATAAAAAATATTAGAGCAATTGAAACTGAGTATATTACAAGTAACTCATGAGTAGGATTACCCATAAAAATATTAAATTGAGACAAAAGCTTATTTTCATTAATAACATCAGGGTCAGAAATAATTGCTGCAAAAGGGACAATTAAACCTACACCAAACATTTCTAGAATCCCTCCAATGGAGGTTAATGTTATTACAGTGAAGAAATGCCTTTTATATTTTGGTGGTAAGATTTTCCAAATATTTAGAACCTTTGAAATTGGTGAATTCTTTTTCTCTGTTGTTATTTGGGACATGAAATTTTTTAAAAATATAGAACTTTGATTGGAGATTTAAGGAAGAAAAGTTAGCATGATTTAAATAGCTTTTACCAATAAATATTACATTATAGTCTACTTTGCAGACAGCCTTGAGTGATAATATAGAGTCTAATCTAATTAACCTGATGCAAATAACTAAACATAAAATCAAAGATTTAAATTTTGTAATTTCTTGCATTGGCAAAAATGATGGCTTTGGTGCACAATTTTTGAACTTGATGCATGCTATTGCATTTGCAAAATTTCATGGAAGAGAATATAAACATTCTAATTTTAAAGATTTAGAACATGGAGTTTTTCCTGAGGAGGCTGAAAGTTTTATCAATTTTAATAACGCCTTCGATCCAGTAACTCCATCAGATATTCCCCTATATTTTTCTCATATTTCAGAAGTTGCAGATCATGTAAAACCAGAGAAATATTTCACGCCAAATGTTTTGAAAAAATTGAGAACAGTATTTCTTAAAAATAAGCAGAATTCTGTTTCTTTTTCAAACCAGATAGCAATTCATATCAGAAGAGGTGATGTAACATCCAAAGATTTTCTTAGATGGGTTCCCTTACAATATTATCAAAAAATCATAAGATATTTAGAAAATAAATATCCCTCCCATGAAATAGTAATTTATTCAGAAGGAGTGGTTGAAGATTTTTCTGCCTTAAAAGCAAAAAATTTAAAATTCAAATTAAATGGTAGCGCCTTAGAAATTTTCTTAGAAATGGTAAATTCTGACATACTCATTACTTCAAAAAGCGCCTTTTCATATTCTGCCGCAATTCTATCTATTGGAAAGATTTACTACATCCCTTTCTGGCATGCACCTCTTCCAAACTGGAAAATAATAAGAGTGAAAGATAGTTTTGTTGCAAAAATAAAAGATAAGATAATTTACTCATACCTGAAGTATATTTTGCATTTTAATGCTTACTTTATTAAATTTTTTAAAAGATTTATAGGTAAATTAATTAAATTAAAATTTCTAGTATTATTCTTTGTAAAAGCGCCAATAGATATATTTACGATAAAAAAAAATACCCAATTTTTAATATCCGAAAGTCAAGCTGAAAATTTAAAAGTAGGTTTTGATTTCAAATCATTTCCGAACTCATTGGGAGTTTATGCCAATGCTTTAATAAATTTTAAAGAAATTTATTGGGAAGATATTAATAAAAATTATTTACCTCTATGCTTAAATCCATATGTTATATACCTTGATGTCTTGCTAAATCAAGGTTTTGATAAAGCCTTGATGGCATTTACGAATAACTTTCCGGATTTATCTAGAAATGAAGTAATGCAGTTGATAAATGCTTTCAATGAGAAAATTATTTCTTACAAAGAAGATGCTGCATATCACCAAAATGCAAAACTATCTTTTAAAAAGAAGATAATACTGCCTGAAGATTCTCATTATGTTATTCTTTCAATGTTTTTTGGTACAACCAATAAAATAAACTTAAAAATTTACTTTTGATAAGTGAATTTTTTTGATAGATTGCAATAACTGTGATGTTCTCAATTGCTTCCCTAAAAAATCTAAAATTTAGTGATAGGTGTTTTCTAATCTAATACAAAAAATAAATCAGCTTGAAGAAGGTCATTATTAATGATCTGAAAATCACAAAGCATTTTTAATTTATATCCATAACTTTGGATTAAAGGAATATAGTATTCAATTGGTTTCTGTCCTTTGTATGAATCTCCAAAAAAAACTTCAACTTGGATGGCTTTTATTGCCTTTTTAGTAAGCATTCCATTTGCCCCTTTCAATACTCTATACTCTGCACCTTGAACATCAATCTTAAGGAAATCAATAAATTCAATATCATTCTCTAAGCAAAAACTATCGAGTGTTCTAAACTCACAATTGACCTTCGATTTTGGAGTTAATATCTCTCTATCACCCCAAAGCTTTCTGGCATTTTCATCTAAATCTAAAAGGGAATTAGTTGCAGTACCAATATTTATATTAAATGTTTCGTTTTTATTCTCATCTGAAAGACCAAAATTTAGAGGATAAAAATTTGGTATCTTAAGCTTTGATAACTCATTATAAGCCTCAGAAAAAGGTTCAAATGAATAAATATTAGAGTTTTTAAATAATTGTTTGTAGTGTTTTGCACTTTCGCCCCAATGGGCGCCAACATCAAAAATGGTTAGAGGAGCATTTCTTGTGAAGCAGTTCAATAGAACTGAATCAGTTTTTGGGCTAGCATGTGAATGCAAGGTTAGTAAACGAATATTAAATAAAGCTAAGCAACGGGCTACAAACTTTTTTATGTGTAAAAACATGCCAATTTAGATAATAATAATTTAGTTTTTTAATGGTAAATATTCTAACTTACTTGTACATCAAACAGTTACATTATATTAAGCAACATTGATAAGCATGAGGCTCCTAAAAGTTATATTAGAATTTAATAAAAGTAGCTTTCAATTAATTTCTTAGAGAAGTTATGGTGTCAACCTTTTTGATTTTAGATACCCAAAAATTTTATAGAGGAGCTTTACTTTTATACGCTGATAGATCCTTATTTTTTCATTATGATCATTCCAACTAGAATTAATAAGAGCCGGAACAATAAATAGTTTAGCGCCTTTTCTCTTCAGTTCAGCATGGAAACTGACATGCTCGCAGATTTCGTTTCCATATTTATCGATGCCAGAATAAGTAGAGCCCTTGAGAATATCTATCTTATAGATTCCGAGTCCTCCAAATGCAGACATCACCTCAATAGGTTTTTGTAACTTATTCAATTTTATCATTCTAGAATAGACTGCAATATAATCCGCCTCATAAGGCTTTAATCCCATCTCAATAAGAAATTTCCTATTTGCCATGCAATCATTTGGCGACCAAGTCTCATGCCTTAATGCCCATATGTCGTAATATGGACCTAATTGATTTGAAAAACATACATCCCAATCTTCTTTGAGCTTCCAGCACTCCATAACAGCCTTTGAGGTTAACTGAGCATTTATCCCATCTAGGTCAACCACAACAAGATAGTCATAATCACTATATAGAGAATTATTATTGAGCTCATTTAGGTAATAATTGCGGCACTCTGCCAGCCTTTCTGTTCGGTTTGGAAGTTTATTTCGAAGACAGCCTAAAGATATAAAACGGAGACTAAATTCTTTCTCAAGTGAATTAAGTACTTCTATGGTGCTATCAGTACTATCAGATTCAATAATCAACCAAGATACCAATGAAGCTTCCTTAAAAGCATCGTTTATAATTTTAATATCTGAATACAGACTCTTCTCACAGTTCCTAGCTGTTCCAGCTATTAAAACTTTTGAATCCTTTAGTGCAGCTCTCATTTTGGAAAAAAATTAAATATTATATGAAACTGAAATACTCGAATTATTGTTAATCAAAAAAGTTTCCTTGCTTTATCCCTAACAATCATCATCTTTTCTTGAAAATATCCATATTTCTTGAATACATCCTCATTAAGTTCGCCAACCAAGTTTACAAAGCATCTAGGATGAATGGTAGGCTGTCTTGGTGTAACAAGATGCAAGGCATTTATAGAGTTTAGAAAGATTACTGCAACATTATTATCGTATTTAATCTGTTTAAGAGTTGTAAAATGTTTCGAACAAACACCTTCCTTATAAAATTTTAATTTTTCCTTTTCAGAGTATGAAGCATTCCATTCCAATAATTCTAAATCACCTCCTCTAGAATCGTCATTAGGTCTTCTAAGATAATACAAACCACTAAAAAGCTTATTTGTATTATCAACATGAGCTTTTCTAACTGAGGAAGTTTTGTGCACGGGTGTATTGATTGAGATTTGAGCATCTAAAAGAATCTGTTTGTCTTTATTGAGGTCTTGCCCACGAATTCCAGATGAGAATTCTGAATAATAATTAAATTCATAATCAGAAAAAAATGGCTTGAAAACACTTAATATTTCATTAAAGAAATGAGTTGATGAATGATAGTGAATAAATTCTCTCCAAATAGAAGATATCTCTTCATTGACTTGAACAGCCTTAGATGAAATGTCTTTTCTCTTATTATTTAATGACATATCAAATAGCTCTATTGGAAACTCTAAAGTCAGTTGATCAGCTAAAACTTTAGGCAAAGCGTCTTGAATAATAATATGAGGGAAAGGTATTGAATATATTTGAATTTTTTCTAGATCGTTAAGTATTGAGATAGGCTTCATGATAAATTACTAATTAACAGATCAAAATAGAAAGTATGGATCCAAGATCAAAATTATGCTGAAATAAACACCTACTGAAAATTATATCATGATAAATTCAATCAAAACTGTCCTCAAAAAACTTAATAATACCACTGAGGATAAAGGTTTAGACCAAGTAATTAATCCTGAAATTCATAATGATGTTTTCTTTGAAACTATAAAGGTTATTGCTTCTGATCCTAATTTAAAAACATTTCTTGAGATAGGATCAAGTTCAGGAAGTGGAAGCACAAAAGCTTTTTTAGAAGGCCTAGCAAATAGAAAAGATTTAAATGATATTAAATTTTATTGCATGGAGCTAAGCATTCCAAGGTTTAATAATCTGCAAAACTATATCAAGAATTTTCCATTTGCAGAAGCATTCAATATTTCCTCTGTTGCCTCAAAAGAATTTCCAACTCCTGATGAAGTCATTAAATTCTATAACAATAATCATACTAATTTGAATGATCATCCCCTGAGAATAGTTCTAGACTGGTTAAAGCAAGACATTGAATATGTCAAAAAGAGTGGTAAAGATTTTAATGGGCTCCAAGCAATTATGTATTCAAAAAATATTAAAAATTTTGATGCTGTTCTTATTGATGGTTCTGAGTTTACAGGTTTTACTGAATTAAAATATTTAATAGGCAGCAAATACATTTTACTAGATGATACTGAGACATATAAATGCAGAGACGCTTTTTTAGAACTACAAAAAAATACCAACTATAAATTGATAAAGCACAATCCTGAACTAAGAAATGGTTTTGCTGTGTTTGAATTAAATCATCTTTAAAAATATAGGAAAGACTATTTATCCAAATAGGATAATAAGATTAGTTGTTAATGTATATTTGGTTTTTAAAAAATAACTAATTGGTTAAGAAAAATTTTACGGTCATTTACGCCTAAAAAGATAATCAACCGTTGAAAACCGCTTTTCAAGAACATAACCTTTATTCCCTAGAAAATTTGTCATTCTTTCTAAATCTCTTACCTCAATTAATATATATTTAAATGAAAATTCATCAAAGTTGATTCCTTTTAACACTTCTAGCTCTGCCCCCTCTACATCTAATGAAAGGAAATCTATTTCCCTTGGAGCATGAGACTTCTTTAAAAGTGAATTCAATGTTGCTGCAACTGCTCCAAAAGAAAATACTTCTTCAGTATTTGATAAGAACTGCTTTCCAGTTTCTATATGACTCTCTCTATCATCTAGATCTAGATCTAAATTCTCAGAAATAGACATTAGATTTGCATATTTAATATCAACATACTTTTCCTTGTAATCAAAACTCACGCATGCATTACAGAAGATGTGATTTTTTTCTCCACGAAGTTCTTTGCAAAGCAAGAAATTATGAGGCGATGGCTCAATTAGAACTCCTCTCCAATTTCGTTTGTTTTCAAAATAGAGAGAATTAGATTGAGAAATGCCATCATTTGCACCTAATTCAACATAAAAACCATCATCATAGTCAACATATTGCTCTAATTGTTTGTCAAGCTGATTTAATGAGAAATATCCGCCTTTAGTTTCAATCACAGTAGGTCTTAATGGTCTTTGGAAGCGAGAAAAAGAATCCTTAAATAAGAAAAATAAAATTTTTTTTATAAGGCGCTTCATAAACATGGTAAACAATTTGAATATATTCATACTCAATTAACTAATGTAAATAAGTATACTTAATGCTCATCCAATAGGTTAATAAAATTACAAATGGATTTAATCACTTATTAACAATTCGTATTCAGACAATTTCTTATTGTTTGGCATGTCCAATTCATGCGGCAAGGAAATATCATCTGCAGTCATTGCATTTTTACTAAAAGTTAATTCCAAAACTAATGGTAAACCGTCATCAAGCCTTATTGGTGAATTGTTGTTAGCATGGATATGCACTAAATTTAATTTAAAATTATTTATGAAACTTTTTATTTTATCAAGGTGGATATCACAGTCATGAAACTCAATTACTACGCCTGTAAATTTGTCTTCATTAGACACTATCTCATTTAAAAAACGATACTCTGATCCTTCAATATCAATTTTTAAGAAGATTTTTTTACTATCTATTGTTTGTAAAGTATCTGAAAGTGTGCAGTGTAATTTGCTGCTAGAATTTAAGCCAACAAATTTCTGTATATGAGATACACTTGATTGTGAGAAAAATTTTTTATATCCCACAAATACCTTTAGCCAATATATAAATATTTTTAAATTATCAACTCTAAAGGCAGACTTAATAAGTTTTCTAAAAAAATATTTTTCGCTTATGCTTGCATCATAAGCAACGACAGAAACTTTTTTTTGCCTTGAGAAGTCCTCTTCAAAACTCCAATCATTTTTAATTCCAAGTCCAATTAATGTTTGTGTTTGGTCAATATCTGATTGTGAAACTAGATATCCACCGTCATGCTTTCTGCCAATTCTTACTAAGTCTTGCGCCTGTTTAAATGAAAAAAAACTTGGGAGATATGCTTTCATATTCTTTTTGTGAGTCTAGTTAAGGATGCTTTAATATTTTGTTTTTAATATTTTTTTTATAAATGATACTTCCTCTTCATCATATGGTGATCCATCTTTGCGTAAGATATCATGAAACCAAAGTTCTGGTTCTATTAAGCTTTCTCCTTTGGTAAGAAGGCCGTCCTCCTTTTTCTTTTCATGCAAAAGAAGAATTGTCTCCCAATTAAAGTTAGTTTGACTCCTTCCAGCTACCAAGCCCCAGTTATAACAACCAACTCTATGCTCCTTAAAGATGGGAAGACTAAACTTAAATGTAGTTCCATATTCCCTTGCCATGTATTCAGTGCACATCAATGGTCTTCCAAACTCCTTGAGCCTTACTATAGTTGGGAGAAGTTTATCAGCTTCATAAGCATGGAAAGTGATGATGTCTGATTTGCTTGCATTTAAGGCAATAATTTCATCTCCAATTGAACCATCCAAACATGAAGTTAAGGGTTGAGAAGGTCTTGCTTCATGGGCCCAAGACCAAACATATTCAAGAAATTTATATGAAGTCTCACCAATTCCAAATTGACCAGGTTCGTTGTATAAATCCCACATCAAAATCCTGTTGTCTTCTTGATATATATTAAGAAGTTCTT
>Ga0181585_10002779_pt1 | contig 15522 bp, 19 predicted proteins | sample 071ome_29_FD_132469 | JGI IMG/M metagenome (GOLD analysis project Ga0181585, IMG submission 132469) | Coastal salt marsh microbial communities from the Groves Creek Marsh, Skidaway Island, Georgia - 071407BT metaG (megahit assembly) | ecosystem: Environmental > Aquatic > Marine > Intertidal... | reverse complement strand
TATTTCTTTAACTAATGATATGGCTGATGCGACTACTAAAGATTCATCAGGTTTTTCAGAAAGCATTGCAGGATTAATTTCAGGTGAAATTTCTTTCGATGGTCTTATGGATTACACAGATTCAAATGGTGGTACTGAATTAGCTGGGTTTTTATTAGGGAGAACTAAAGTCGATTTTAGCTACGGCACGACAGCTACTGGGGATACAGTATATTCTGGTGAGGGATTCCTTACAGGACTGGAAATAACTGGCGAGATGGAATCTGCCGTAAGTTATTCTGGTACGATTCAAATCACAGGAACTATTACAGCTTCAGTTAATTCTTAATAAATGAACAAAAAAAGAGGTTATTATACCCTTAACGTTGGGGGTAAAGAAAGAGTTCTACACTTTTCTATGAATTTTTGGGCAAACTTCACAGAGATATTAAATATATCTTTGGAGGAGATTGCCACTGTATTTGAAAAAGGTGTTTCCCTAAAAGCAATTAGAACTTTAATATATTCTGGACTTTTGGCGTATGACCAAGAAAGTGGAAATGAAATAGATTATAATGAGTACACTGTTGGAAGTTGGTTGGAGGACATTACGCCAGAAGATTTAGAAAAAATAATATCTGCTATGATGGAATCAAAGATTCTTGGTAATGAACTAAACGTTGGTTTATCAAGAAAGGGAGATGACACAAAAAAAAAGTAGATAAACTTACCTGGGAAGATTTAACGGACTTTTATATAGGACAAATTGGTATTAGCCCTGATAATTTTTGGAGTAACACTTGGAAAGAAAATATTCTCTTATCTGAAGCGCACTCTATAAAAACTAATATAGAGTGGGAAAGAACGAGGTTTTTGGCAACAATGATACATAATGTCAATTGCACAAAGAAAACTCAAATGCTAAAGCCACATAACTTATTTCCTTTGCCACAAGATAACAGACCAGCTACTCCTAAATCTTCAAAGGAACAATACGAGAAATTTTTAGCTAAAGTTGAAGCAGTAAAAAATAAGGACTAAATTTTTAGTATTTTTGTAGTATGCAAGAAAAACAAGATATATTAGTAAGATTATTAGGAGATTCCTCCAAATTAAATGAAGCACTTGGTAAAGCTGAAGGAAGAATAAATAAGTTTAGTGGCAATTTAACAAAAATAGGTAAAAGCTTAACAACAAGACTTACATTACCACTTGCTGCTGTTGGAACAATGGCTGTTAAACAAGCTGCTAACTTTGAAAAACTACAAACAACTTTAAATGTTTTAACTGGTTCTGCTGATGCTGGGGCAGCTGCATTTGAAAGATTAGTTCAATTTAGTGCAAAAACACCATTTCAACTTGGCGATTTAGTGAAGGTTAACAATACCCTTATGGGATTTGGTTTAACTACTGACAAAGCATTTAATAGTTTGTCTATGCTTGGTGATGTGGCTGGGATTGTTGGAGGTGACTTACAATCTATTGCAATAGCATTTGGTCAAGCTGCAGCTGAAGGTCGTGTTATGACAAGAGACCTTCGACAATTTATAAATAATGGGGTGCCTATTCTTCAAGTATTATCTGAAGAAATGGGAGTTGCTGAAGGAGCTATAATGGATATGGCTTCAGAAGGTAAAATAACTTTTGAATTACTTGATAGAGCATTTAGAAATGCAACTGCCGAGGGTGGTAAATTTGAAGGAGGTATGGAAACATTAAGCCAAACTTTAAATGGTTTATTTTCTACTTTAAAAGATAATGTAAATATTGCTCTTGCAGAACTTGGTCAAGAAATAGCTGATGCTTTAAATTTAAAAGAAGGAATACCTGCTCTGTCAAAAGGGATAGGAGAATTAGTTACAGGTTTCAAATCTTTAAATGATGATACACAAAAAATAATAATTACAATAGGATTGTTGGCAGTTGCAATTCCACCACTAACTATTGCAATAGGTGCATTAATTACTTCTGTAACATCAATAAGTACATTTTTACTTGCATTAAATCCAATAGTGATTGCAGTAACACTTTCTGCAACTGCATTTGCAGGAGCAATGGCAAAAATTTCATCTGAAACAGGTGTAGGTTTTTTTGAAACATTAAAAAATGGATTTAATAGTTTAGGTAATCCTATTGCATTTGCAGCTTTACAAGCAAAATCATTAAGGAAAGAATTACAAAGAATTAAAGATTCGAAAGATGTATCTGAAGATTTTGTCGGTCCTCTTTTACCTGGTCAAAAGCGAGTGAATATGCAAGACACATTATTTCCAAATGCAAAAGGTGGAAAATCAGCTTCAATAAAAAATGCAGTTAGTGAAACTATACCTGAATTTAACGGATTAAGTGAATCTGCAACAAAACTTCATCAATCAATATTTGGATTTATTGAATCTGCTGGAACAGGAATAAATACTGTAGTGAGACCAGCTCTATCATCATTAAGCCCTATAATTACAACCACACAAAGCGCTTTTCAAGATTTAGGAAAATCTGTAAAAGCAAATACAAAAGTAATTGTAGATGGCGCTCAAGTAGCTTCAGCGTTTTTACAAGGATTTGCAAACTCAATTACAAGTGCTTTTTCAAATAGTGATAATAGTTTTAGAAGTTTTGCAGCTTCTATGTTAGACATAATTGGTAATTTGATTATACAAATGGGTATGGCAGCAATAGCTGCTTCTGAATTAGCAAAAACTTTTGCAATTCCTGGAGTTGGTTTAGTAGCAGGACTTGCAGCAGTAGCATTAGGAGCTGTTATTAAAGGAATAGCAGGAACTATAAGAGGTGGTGGGTTACAAGGTATGGCAAAGGGTGGTATTGCATTTGGTCAAACACCAGTTATGGTTGGAGATTATAGTGGAGTAAGAAGCAATCCAGAAGTTATAGCACCTTTAAATAAATTAAAAGCAATGATTGGTGGTGGCTCACAAAATGTTACAGGTGAATTTGTTTTAAGAGGTCAAGATTTAGTTGTAGCACTTCAAAGAGCAGAAAAAAGTAGAAACAGAATTTTATAATGGCAACATACGGGGTAAAATATGAACTGAAGTTTTCAGACAATCGAGGTCATAAAAGAACTTTAGAAATATTAAAAAAAGATTACGAAGGTGATGTTTTGCCTATTGTTGGAACTGGAAGTCCAGCTATTATAAGATACGAAAATCAAGATGACTTTTACAATCCAATTATTGGTTCTTCTTGTGAAATAAATATTAAAGTAACAGACAGCATAGCTTATGATGAGTTTTCAGGTTTTAATGAAAGAGAATATAAGGTTAGAATATTAGCAGGTCAAGAAGATGATACTATAACACTTGATTCACCTTTGTGGGAAGTTGCTAATACTAATTGGGAAGACACAGAAACTCTATGGGCAAAAGGACAAATATTTGAAGTTTATTGGGAAGGTTTTTTAATATTTGATAATTATATTGAACAATTTGTGTCAAGTCCTTATGACTTAAAATTAGTTGCAATTGATAATTTAGGAACTCTTGATTCATATAATTGCCCTTATGGTTCGATACAAACTGATGCTGCTGGTAACATAAAAGTTGCAGCAGGAGAGCAAAATAATTATGATACTGCATTTTATTATATAAAAGAAATATTAAAACTTACAGGTTTAGATTTTGATATATATATTCAAAATAATATAAGAGGTAAAATATTTAACACAGTTATTAGACAATCTTTAACATTATTTCACGATATAAATATTCACGAATTTGGTTTGACTCAAGATTTTGTTAGGAGAGATGCAAAAGAAGTTTTAAAAGAAATTTTAATCAATACTAATTCAAGAATATTTCAATCAAATGCTTCTTGGTATATTATTTCAAATCACAATTATTATGATAGGAGAGTGATTTATGACCCTAATGTTTTATTAGATGAACTTGAAGGTACTGTTTCTGAACAACCTACATCAGTTCCATCGGTTGCTACAAATTTACCTACAAGCGTAACAAGTTCAAGTGCAACTTTAAATGGTCAAATTCTTGATGATAGAGGAATTAATATAATAAACAGAGGTTTTTATTTTGGTACAAGCACTATATATAATCAGAATGTTAAATATTTTTCAACTGATACGACAGATGCATTTACTTTAAATAGAACTGGTTTATCTGAAAACGAAATATATTATGTAACAGCTTTTGCTAATAATAATATTAATGAGGAGGGGATTGGTGCTACAAGGTCTTTTATTGCTCAAACAACAACTACAACTGTAACTCCTGAACCAGAATCTCCAGTAGTTGAAACATTAACACCTTTAGCAACACAAGTGTTTGATGATAGAATGACTTTAAGGGGACAAGTTACTGATATAGGAGATTCAAATATTACTGAATATGGATTTTATTTTGGTACTGATGCTTTTAATTATGAAAACAATACTAAATACGCAGTGACAACTTCTGCTAATGAAAGCGCTCCTTTTACTTTCACACTTGATACTTCTTCAATTCCGATTACTTTAACTGCTGGACAAGCTTATTATATTAATGCTTATGCAGTAAATACTGCTGGTACAAAAGTTGGGAATATGAAGATTCAAGAAACTTATAATGTTTGGAATTTATATAACATAGAAACAAATGCTATTAAACAAGCAATTTATGATGATACATACACATCTGGAGATGGAGTTAGATTGTCAGATTCAGGGACAGATTGTTTTACCATAATACAAGGAACTACAATACCAAGTACTACAGGAATTCCAACAATTACTATTGTATGTCCTAATGAACAAACTACTCAAGAAGTAACAACTGAAGAAATAACTACTTGTAATAGTATAACTTTATTTAGAGCTTCAACATCTGATGCAGTTTGTTGTAATGATATATCTGTTGAAACATTTTATATAAATGGTCCATCATTTACATCAACCGACACAACTGCAATTTATACTGATTTTACTTGTGAAACACTTGCATCTGCTCAATATTTTTCAAGAGATTTAGTTCAATACAGATATTTTAATGGTACTACACTTGGCGCTGTAACAAATTGTGGTGATTGTGGTGCAAGAGCAGATGACCCTAACGCATACATTGCAGAGAATGAAACAACTGGTGAAAGAGTAAATGTTTTATTTTCTACTTTATTTTCTCCTGGACAAAGTGTGGTTATTAGTTCAGACAATACCTCTTGTTATACAATTGTTGGTTCTATTGATGTAACAACTGACCCAACAGTTACTATTTCAAGGGCTTGTGATATTGTAACAACAGAACCACCTGAAACTTGTCCAACTATGACTTTCTTTGCAGAATATCAAGGTTGTGGAGATGATAATTTTGTAATCATAGGAAATAACAAAAATGAACTTCCTAATATTGTAAAACAAATTAGCACAGGTCTTTGTTTCTTTAAAGTTAGAAGTATTACAACTGATGTACAGAATGACAATTTTAATTTAGGATGTTACCCAACTCCAAAATTTGAATTAGGAAATTTAGCTCTTAACGGAGGAGTTGACCCATATATAAGCTGTGATGATTGTCTTGGAAATCCAACAACTACAGTTGCACCTGTAACAACAACTACAACTGCACCTCCTTCAATATTTTATAGAATTTATTTATCGCTACAATCTAACTGTTCGCAAGATGATATTGTTTTAGAGGTTTCTAATAGCATAAATAGTTTTCCAAGTGTAATTAGTGATGGTGTAATTTGTTATTCAAGTGATAGAGATGGAGGTTCTGGTGGAGATGGAGATGTAGATGAATACTTAAATTTTGCTGATTGTCCAGATTGTCAAGCATATTTAGCAACTACAACTACTCCAGCGCCTGTTACTACACAAGCTCCTTGTGCTGCATTTGGTGTTTATATCGGAACAACTGCAGTTGAAGCTTGTTGTGGAGGTCGCTCTGTAACTGTTTATGGAAATGGTTCAAGTTTAGCACAATCTACTGTAATATATACTGACTTTTTATGTAGTGAAATAGTTACGCCTGGTAATTATGTAAGACAGGCGAATTCTACATATTTCTGGAATGGTCGTAATTTATCACTAATCACTTGTCCAGCTTGTCCATAATATGAGATATATCTGCGCTCAACCTGGTGAGCTTTATTTTTGTTGGCAAATAGATGTGATGATTCACAGTTTTATAAATGTTGGAATAGAGCAAGATAAAATTGATATTATATTTTCAGATTTTAAAGATGATATTTTATATTATTTAGAATTAAAACATAAATACCCAAAAGTAAATTTTCATATTTATCCAGACACAAGAAAAGACATAAAATATATATCAAGCATAAGACCTCATATTTTAAAAAAACATTTTAAAAAATATTGGTGGAAATATAGAGGAACATTTTTATATCACGATTGCGATATAGTTTTAACAAAACCATTAGAACTTGGAAATAAAATTTCTGGATGTGACCCAAATTGTTATTTAAGCAATACAAAAAGTTATATTGGTTATGAATATATTTTATCTAAAGGAGAGGATGTTCTTAATTTAATGTGTGAAATAGTTGATATTGACAAAAAAGTTTTAAAAAAAAATCAAGATAATTCTGGAGGGGCGCAATATTTATTAAAAGATATTGATGCTGAATTTTGGGAAAAAGTAGAAATTGATTCTGAAAATCTTTATTATAAAATATTTCGATTAAATAATAAAAAGAAAAAATTAAATAAAGATTATCACCCACTTCAAATTTGGTGTGCTGATATGTGGGCAGTTCTTTGGAATCTTTGGAAGATAAACAAACCAACAAGAATTGCTAAAGAGATGAATTTTACTTGGGCTGGTCATCCAATAAAACAATGGGAAGCTAATGCTATTTATCATAATGCTGGTGTTATAAAAGCTGAAAATAAAGAATTTCAAAAAGGATTATTTAGACATCAAAAACCAGTTAAAAATTTAGAAATAAATCCAGAATTGGCTTGTTATAAGTATTACGAACTTGTAAAACAAATATTGTAAATTTGTATTATGGCATTAAGAAAACAACAAAATGACTTACTAAAAGACACAAATTCAGAATTTGTTGAATTTAAAGTTTTTGATAAAGATGGAGTTCAAAAATCAAATGTTGTAAAAGATGTTTTAATTAGTTGTCCCACTGTTTTAAAACCAATTAATGAAAATCTTTCAATTGAATATTTAAGACCACTAAAAGAAGCAATTAAAACAACAGATATAAACCCTTTAAAATTATTAAATTATAACCCAACATTTAGATATAGTACTTTTAACTGGAGTTTTGGGACTTTAACAAGTCCTAATAAGGTAGAACTTTTGCAACCAAATACAGTTATTCCAGGTGTTATTCCTGTTAGTGGTTTATTTTGTTTAAGTCAAAGAATTCCACTTACTGCAGATGATAAAACAAATCATCTTATAAAAACAGTTTCTACTTCAACTATTGCCGAATCTGGTAGGGATTTAGAAATAGGTTTTTCATATTACATTAGAGATGTCCAATCTGTTAGCACAGTTAAGTCAAGATTTTTTATTTCGATTGGTGCTGATACTACTGGAAATGGCACAATGGATTTAATGTATGATTTCAGTGAAAATAAATTCAGCACTGGGACTTTTACAGATGATAAATTTTTTAAATTAATTCAAGCGAGTGGATATAATAGATGGCATAATTACAAAACTATATTAAATGATATTTCTTTTAATGGTGTCGATAGTGCTAAATTAGAAATTAAATTATTTCCATTAAGTACTAATGGAATACTTGATATATCATTAAGTTATATTTTTGTCGATGCTTTTTATATTGGTCAGTCTAAAGGATTTAAAAAAATAACTCATACAAAAACAAACGGATTTAACACAGAAATATTTGATAGTTTTCCAACCAACAATTTAACTGGAGAATATAAAATGCCAAATAGTTTTTTAACAAATGAAATTGATGATTTTGATTTAAGTCAAATTAATGGTTTTTTTGGTAGAGCAGACAGAGTTGAATCTGCATTAACTGATAGTTTAGATAAATTAATCTTACAAGAAAAATTAAATGATTATAGGGCGCCAATAAAAAAATATGAAGGAGATTTTTATAGAAATGATGCAAATGAAATTCCAATTTATTTTTTTAATAAAGTTTGGGTAAATTTTGGAGAAAACATTTTACAAGACACTGTTTCAGCTATGATTGATTCAATGGAATTTGATGTGAAAAAAAATATTTATAGAATTAATATGCACTTACCAAATGTTGGAACATTATTCGATATTGTCTTTGTTCAAGATGATGTAAATTCTTACGATAAATTTAAATTTGAGTAAAAATATTTTTTTATTTTAAAAATAAATTTTATATATTTGTTTTATGTTAAATCTAAAGGAAATTTTAGATGGTTGGGGAAATTACGCAAAAGATAAATTAAAAATCCTTGACCCAGCAATTAAACAAATGTCTAAACATAGACTTTTAATTTGCAATGAATGTGATATGAGGGATTATGGAACTTGTAATCCTAATAAAAAAGGAATCAATGTTTTAACTGGAGATTTAGTTTCTGGTTGTGGTTGTAATTTAGCAGCTAAAACATTATCACCTACTTCAAAATGTCCTTTAGGTAAATGGTAACTATATGAATAAATTCGAAATAGAATTTGAAACAGAAAGAAGGCGATTAAATCTTAAGAAGATGGATATTGCTGACAAGTTAGGCATAACTTTGCCAACTTTACAATCAAAAATTTTAGAGCCTGATAGACTTACACTTAAGGACATTGGGAATCTAAAACAACTTAATTTTAATCTTAATTTTAATTTATGAGTGAAAACAAAGGAGAATTCACAACTGAAAGCATAGAGAAAAAGATATTTAAGATTCAGAATGAAATAGGGGCAATCCTAAAAGATGCAACTAACCCATTCTTTAAATCTAAATATGCTGATATAAACTCTGCTTTACAGCAATTACAACCCCTGTTTAAGAAACACGGCATTGTAATAAAACAACCTACCAGAGATGGTAAGGTTTTTACTATATTAACTTGTGTTGATACAGGTCAATATGTGTTTTCGGAATTAGAACTTCCTATAAACGATGACCCACAAAAAGTGGGTTCTACAATTACTTATTATCGTAGATATACTTTAATAGGATTACTTGGTTTAAACACCGAAGATGATGATGGCAATATGGCTTCAAGAAGTACAACAAAAAGTAAGCTATCTGCTAATCAATATCAAGCAACATTAAAGGGAACTAAAGAACAAGCTTTAAAAGTTTTAAATAGTTTTAATGTAAGCGCTGAACACGAAAAAGCAATCAAATCTAAATTTAATATATAATATGAGTGCATTAGGACAAATAAGTCTAAAACAAGCTGATGGTAGTTATAAGAATTTAACTATTTCAATCAGCGATTCTACAAATCCTTATGGTCAAAACATAAGTATTTATGAAGAACAAACAAAAGAAGAAAGAGATGCTAAAAAGCCAAGAAGTTATGTTGGCAATGGTAAAATCTTTTGGACTGATGGAAATGTAAGTGTCGCAGAGAAAAGACAAACAGAGTCTGCTCCTGCTGATGATGACTTACCATTTTAACTTAATGGGGGGCTTTTTGCCCCCTTTTTTAATAATTAATAACTAAATAAATATTATGAACCCAATTCAATTTAATAAACAATTAGAAATCGAATCAAAAAAAATAATAAACAATAAACACAAAAGTTCATCAAATGATTTAAAATTAAATGATGAAGAATATTTTAGAATTAGAGATTTAATGGATTCTATTTCTAAAAATCATTATAATTTAAAAATTAATGACTTGAATTTAACTTTTAGAAGAATTATTGTAGAAAGATTAAATGAATCTTTGTATTTTTTTGGTAATGTTAAAAAATAATATGGAAATAAAAGAATTTCAACAAATGCAAATACAAGCTTTACAAAAAGCTTATTTAGAAGCAAAAAATAACCTCACAATGTTAGAGGGTGAAAATAGAGAATTAAAAAGAAAATTAAGACAATATGAGAATAGTAAAGGATAGCAATGAAGATTATCACAAATCAAATTCGATTAGTGCTTCAGGACTAAAATATATATATCAAAACAGCGTTTATCATTTTTTAAAAAGAAAACCTTTTTCATCAAAAGCAATGGAACTTGGAACAGCTGTTCATACAATCTTAATTGAAGGCAGAGAAAAATATTTCGAAGATTATTTTGAAATGCCAGAAATTGGAGATTTAAGAAAAAAAGAGAATAAAGATTTAAGAGATTCACTTGCAAAAAAAGCTGGTAATAAAAAAATTATTACACACGATGAAAAAGAAATTATCTCTGGTCTTTTAGAGAATTTTAATAAAAATGAACTTGCAAAATATTATTGTAAGGGTGAAGTAGAATTATCTCACTACACTACATTTAATGATGTTGATGTTAGGGTTCGCCCAGATGTAAAAAGTGATATTTGGATAAGTGATGTTAAAACTTGTCAAAAATCTTCCAAGTGGGCTTTTAAAAATGATGTGTATAAATATTCTTATCATCTACAGGCGACTTTTTATTGTGATGTGCTTGGCGTTGACCCAAAGAGCTTTCGATTTATTGCCTGTGAAACTAATTATCCCTATTATGTAGAAGTTTATGCTTTAAGTGATTCCGATATAGAAAAAGGAAGAATAGCATATAAGTCAGCTTTAAATGATTGGAAATTATATTTAGAGACAGGAATAGAAACAGGTTATAAGTCAGATAATTATGCCGAAGATGGCGCTTTAGTATTATGAAAGAACTTACACTAATAAAAAAAGAAGTTGAAAAGCATTTTGGGGTTGATATTATGACACCTACAAGAAGAAGACAAATAACCGATGCAAGGGGATTCTTTTATAAATGTTCAAGAGATTTATTAAAAAGAACTTCATATCCAGAACTTGGAGATTATGTTGGTAGAACTCACGCTACTGTAATAAATGGTTATAATCAAATAAACAATATTATAGAGTATGACCAGAAATACAAAAAAGATTATATAACTTTAAGGAGAAAATGTATTAAAAGACTTAAAATGGGAAATCCTTTTGAGAAGTATTTAACTAAAGAAGATAAATTACAGAAACAAGTAATGGATTATGTTGAGAAACAATATCCTGGCGTTTACTGTATTCACTGCGCTAATGAAGGCAAAAGAAGTCATTTTGAGCGTTATAAATTTAAGTACCTTGGAGGCAAAGCTGGAGTTCCTGATGTTTTAATATTTAAGAAAAACGAATTTAAGTGTGGTTTAGCGATAGAACTCAAGGTTGGGTATAACAAACCTACCAAAAACCAATTAGATGCGTTAGAGGCACTCGAAAATGCGAATTGGGAGGCAACTTGGGTCAATACATTTGACAAAGCAAAAGAAGTTATAGATAAATATATGAGTTATGCGTAATTCAAAAATGGTTTTTTGGTCAGAATCAAAGCAAAGAATTAGATTTACAACTAATCTAACTTTTGATGATTTTAACGCTTATAGCTATATAGGCAGACTTACAGAACCAGAATTTGAAATATTACTTGAAGCATTGTTTTTTATATATGAGGACAATGAGATTTCAGTAGAAGCAGTTCAGGACTTATTTGATGAATTAAAAATATTCTTGGTGAGATTTAAACAATTAAAGGATTCAAGTTTATATGAGTAACTATATAAAGATTCCAGATTTTGTTAGATACAATCAGAATCTTAAGGCAAGTTCAAAATTAATGTTTGGAGAAATTTGGGCTTTAACAAGTAAAGAAGGATATTGTTTTGCCACCAATAGTTATTTTGCAAATGTTTATGGATTATCAAAAACAACTATATCGGATTGCATTAGTCAACTACACGATGAAAAGCTAATTCAGATTAATTATGTAAGTGGTTCAAGGCAAATATCTTTACCAAAAACCCTTTCAAGAAAACTTGAAGCCCCTTCAAGAAAATTTGAAACCCCCCTTCAAGAAAACTTGAAACATAATAATAATAATAGTAATAATATAATATATAATAATAATAATAGTGTCAAGTCTAAAAAAGACTTTCCACAACTTGTTATTGATAGTTATGAACCTCTTTGTAGTTTGTTTCCAAAAAAAGCTATTCCAAAGACAAAAGCTCAAAAAAATTCTTGGCTTGATTGTATAGATAAACTCGACAGAATTGATGGATATAATCCAAGGAAAGTATATTTTATTTGTAAGAAAGTAAGACAAGATGATTTCTGGAAAGATAATTTTCTTTCAATACTTAAGCTTCGTAAAAATGACAATTCAGGAGTTAAGTACATTGTTAAGTTTGAACAAAGGTTTGCAAAAGAAATAAATGAATTAGAATTATGATAAATTTATATAACATAGACTGTATGGAGGCTATGAAAGATATGGATGACAACCAATATGATTTAGCTATTGTTGACCCACCTTATGGTTTAGAAAGATTTAAAAGAAACGATGGGGGTACTTCACGAATATTTACATTTGGTGATAAGGATAAAAATTGGAATGATGTAAAGCCTACACAAGAATATTTTGATGAATTGTTTAGAGTTTCTAAATATCAAATTATTTGGGGTGGTAATAATTTTGATTTACCTGTGAGTGAATATTTTTTATGTTGGAATAAAGAACAACCATTACCTAATTTTGCTACATTAGAATATGCTTGGGTTAGTAATAATTTAAGAAAACCTGCAAAACTATTTACTTATAATATTTTTAAGGTACAAAAAGAACACAGGAAAAGTGGAGGTAAAATACATCCTACACAAAAACCAGTTAAACTTTATGAATGGCTACTTATTAATTATGCTAAAGAGGGTGATAAAATATTAGATACTCATTTAGGTTCAGGTTCAATAGCAATAGCTTGTCATAATTTAGGGTATGATTTAGATGCTTATGAGATAGACAAAGAATACTATGAAGCAACTATGAAAAGATTTAATAATCACACATCACAAAAACAACTTTGGATTTAATAATACTTGATATATTAGAAAATAAACTTATGACAATAAAACAAGTCCACAGATTTGAAAAGATTTTAGTTGAAAAACTAAATAAAGAAGGATGGAATTTAAAATGGACTGGTGGAAAATATGAACACTATGATGCAAAAGGATACACCAAAAGAAAAAATAAGTGTGTTGTAGAAATGAAATTTAGAAAAGATTATTATGAGGAAAAACTTCTTGAAAAGTTTAAATATGATAAATTAATGCAACTTGATAAAGATATTGTAAAAATTTATTTAGTGATTGACCCTAAAGCTATGTATATTTTTTGGCTTGATAATATTAACTTATCAGATGTAAAACATTTAGATTGTCCTCAAACAACGTTATGGGAAAATAAAATGCAAAAAAAAGAAGTTTATTTATTAAATGAAAACATTGCTTCTTATATTGAAAAAGATTATAATTATAATACTTTAATTTAAACAAAAGAGAATGGATAAATTTATTGAATTTGGTATTGATACCAAAGGGAGAACTGGCGACTTAAAACTTACCTGCCCTAAATGTTCGCCAACAAGAAAAAACAAGGAAGATAAATGTTTGTCTGTAAACACTGATAAAGGATTATTTAATTGTCATCATTGTAATTGGTCTGGTAATGTTAATCTTACCAAAAAGAAAGAATATATAAAACCTCCTAAAGTTAATCTGGAAATATCAGATAGAATGTTAAAATGGTTTTCTAAAAGAGGAATATCTGAAACAACAATATCAAATTGGAAAATAGGAGAATCTAAAGAATACTTTCCACAAATAGAAAAAAGAAGAACAGCTATTAATTTTAATTATTATCGTGAAGGCGAACTTGTTAATGTAAAATATAGAGATGGTGAAAAGAATTTTAAGCTTGTAAAAGATGCAGAGTTAATCTTCTATGGACTTGATAATATAAAAGAAATGGAAACTATCTACATTACTGAAGGTGAAATGGATGCTTTATCGCTTCACGAAGCTGGTCTTTATTCTGTTTGTAGTGTTCCAAATGGAGCTTCTAAAGGTAATCAAAGACTTGATTATTTAGATAATTGTTATAAGTATTTTGAATCCAAAGAGTGCATTGTACTTTGTACTGATAACGACCAAGCTGGACTACAACTTCGAGATGAACTTGCAAGAAGATTTGGACAACATAGATGTAAATATGTTGAATTTGGCGATTTTAAAGATGCTAATGAAATATTAGTAGAAAAAGGTAGTTCCGAGTTAAGAGAAGTAATTAATAATGCTAAATCATTTCCAGTTGAAGGGATAGTAAACATCGATGATATTTGGGATAATGTTTTAAACTTTAATGACAATGGGATTAAAAATTATGATATAAAAATTGGTGATTCAAGAGAGTATTTTAATATATCAATGGGCGAATGGACAGTTTGCACAGGAATTCCTAACGCTGGTAAATCTGATTGGATAGACCAAGTTTGTGTTAACCTATCAACAAATCAAAACTTTAGAATTGGAATGTTTACTCCAGAGTCTTATCCTTATGAGGCTCATATTAAAAGAATCGCTAATAAGCTTAATGAAAAAGATTGTGATAATGAAACTTTAAATGCCACTAAAGACTTTATTAAAGAGCATTTTTACTTTGTTAAAATAGATTTAGAGAACCTAACACTAAAAGCAATTCTTGATAAATTTAGACAACTTGTATTTTCTAACGGAATAAATATTTGTGTCATTGACCCCTGGAATATGTTAGACCACTCGGCACAAAAAGATTTTACTTATGTAGGTAAATTATTAAGTGAAATAACACAGTTCTGCCAACAAACTAAAACTCATTTGTTTCTTGTAGCCCATCCAAGAAAAATGGAAAGTGTAGAGGGTAAATATAGAGTTCCAAATCCGTATGACATTAGCCAAAGCTCTGACTTTTTTAACAAAGCTTATAACTGTGTAACTGTTTATCGTAATCTCGGACAAAAAACTATATATGGCTCTGATAGTGTTTCTATATATGTGCAAAAGATTAAAAGAAAAGAAAATGGTAAACAAGGAGACTTTATGATAGCACCTGATTTTAAAAATGGAGGTGTATATAAATCAATAGATAAAAACAAACAAAGATTTGAAGTAATTAAAGATAATATTCCTTTTTAATATGAAAATACTAAATTTATATGCTTGTCTTGGTGGCAATAGATACAAGTGGGGAAATGACCACGAAATTACAGCTGTTGAATGGGATGAAGAACTTGCTAAACTTTATCAAGAAAGATTTCCAAATGACAAAGTTGTTGTAGCAGATGCTCATCAATATTTATTAGACCATTACAAAGAATATGATTTTATATGGTCAAGCCCTCCTTGTCCAAGTCATAGTAGAATAAATATTAGCCAATACAAAAGAGAAAGTTGGAAACCAAGATATCCTGATATGGTATTATATCAAGAGGTTATATTTTTAGATAATTTTTTTGAAGGAAAATATGTAGTTGAAAATGTAATCCCCTATTATGATTTACTTATACCAGGACATAAAAGAGGTAGGCATATTTATTGGACTAACTTTAATCTTC
>Ga0181585_10002778_pt1 | contig 15523 bp, 17 predicted proteins | sample 071ome_29_FD_132469 | JGI IMG/M metagenome (GOLD analysis project Ga0181585, IMG submission 132469) | Coastal salt marsh microbial communities from the Groves Creek Marsh, Skidaway Island, Georgia - 071407BT metaG (megahit assembly) | ecosystem: Environmental > Aquatic > Marine > Intertidal... | reverse complement strand
TCCAAGTACCATTTTTTGGGGTAATGGTCTTAACTATACTTATAAGCGATCAACTCAAATTCCTTATACTTCTCCATGGAGAGGTCCTTTAGATTATGATTTTGTTGACTTTGATAACGATGGTGAGGTAGAAATTATTACTTCAAGAATGAAACATGGATATGAAGGTTTTCATATTGATATTGTTGATAGAAACAGTATTGGAGAGTATAAGCTTAGATCTGACTTAATAGATAATTCTAACTCAGATTATAATTATTGGCCAACATACGTAAGAGTAGTAGATATAGATGGAAATGGAAAATTAGATATAATTTCAGAAGATAAAAGAAATAAAAACTATGGAGGATATCAATGGGAGTGGAATGGAAGTAGATTTGAAATAATATCTACTACAACATGGAATCCATTTTATGATAACTGGATATCAGTTCCGGTATTCAATTTAACTTTGATTGCTGGAAATGGTGGTTCAGTAAATAACGTAGCCGGCGAATACAAGGAAGGAGCTAATATTAAATTGATTGCTACACCAGATGAAGGGTATGAGTTTAGTGGTTGGTCTAATGGAGAAACTAATCCTGAAATATCAATTAATATTAATGAAGATACTGAAATAAGAGCATTATTTGAGCCAATTACTTTAAGTCTACAAATTAAAACTGTAGGTCAAGGTAGAGTTATTGATTCAAATACTATCAATAATTATTCATACAAATTTGGAGATACCATTAGCCTTAATGCAGTGCCTTGGGCCTTTAATGAATTTTACAAATGGGCAGGAGATTTGTCATCTATTAAAAGTTCTGAAAATTTCATAATAACAAAGGATTCTGAAGTTACAGCTTACTTTAGAGAAGCTCCTCTAACTTTAGATATACAAGACTATAAAGGAGGGTCAACTAGCTCATATAGAGACAGTGAATCAGATAAAAGATTTTTTAGTGAAGGAACTAAAACTATACTTGAAGCTACTCCAGATGAAGGGTACACATTTGCAGGTTGGCATGGTTCTATTAATTCTATTGAAAATCCATTAGAAATTGAAATGGATAAAAGCTTGAAATTAAGAGCTACTTTTTATAAAAGTGATCTTGAAATTAGTATTTCTCCAATAGATTATTACAATCAAAGTTCTTATAACATTGATCAAGTGAAATACACAATACAAGGAGTTTCAGGAAATATGGCATTAAAAACAAATTCTCCAAGAGTAATTATTGGAGGAAAAGTATCAAATGCGGCTATTCCTAATGGTTCAAAATATGATTACATACCAACTAATACTTTTGAATTTGAAAAAAATAACAAAAAATGGACTATTAAAAATGAATATCCACTTGAAATATGGGGCCCTAGAAATGTCAAAGTAAAGGGGGATAATATTTTAATTTTAGATGGAAACGAAATTGGAGATACTTCAATTGATTGGGGAGGAAATATTTATTTTGGTGAAATAAATGAGGGTTTAATTGATTGGGTCAAGGTTAATTCAGAAGAAAATATGGGATATTTTCATTCTGGATCTTTTGGGGATTTTAATGGAGATGGAAATCCTGACGTCATTGGGGTGAGTGGAACATCTAACACAGGCACAAAGAGGTTCTTCTCTTCTCATGATTCTGGAGTTTTTAGTTATTTTTTACCTAATGAATATGGTAAAGAACCTATTTATGATTTTGATTTTGCAGCAGAATTTATAGATGTTGACTTAGATGGAAAAGATGAAATACTATCTCCAAGACATGAAAATATTTACATTCTTAATTATGATCAAATTACTAACTCCTTTTTAGTGGATCAAATAATAGAATTTGATTCAGGTGTTGGCCCAACTTCAGCTCAGGTATCTGATCTAAATAACGATGGCTATTTTGATTTTGTTGTTGCAAGAGGAGATGGTTTTTACCGAACTATAGAAGCTTGGTTTGGTAGTTCAACAGGTGAATTTGAAAACACATTTTATCAAGCATACACTAGTGAAGAGTTAATGTTTCAGGAATTCTCTCTTTTAGACGCTAATGATGATGGATTAATTGATATAATTCTTCATGGACAAAATGGGACATTAGCTGAAAATAGGTATACAATTGCTGGTAGGGTATACATAGATGTTAACTTAAAACATTTTATTTGGCTTAACTCAGAAAATAAATCTTTTTCAAATCCAAATCAAGATTTCATCATTAATAATTCAGAAATCATTTATTTAATTCCTTATCTAGATAACAAAATACTTCATTTTATGGGTCCAATCTTTATAAATAGGTATGGAACAATAGATATTGATTATGATTTAAATAAAATTGGTTTTAAATTATGGGATGTTAAAATACCTTTAAACTAAAGACATTATTCATATAGTTTATTGACAGTTCCCCTGTTCACTTTCTGAGGATTACTTACTTGAGAGTATTCAAAATCATATGAATTACCATAAGTCCTTAAAATCTTTATTCTAATTGGTCTTTTCTCTTGATTGGTTTTAGGATTAATCTTAGTTAAGATAAACTCACAATCATTAACCCACCTAATTGTTGATGAGTCCTTAATTCCATTAAACTGCTCTATTTCATACTTGTCAGTTCTAATAAATGTTGATTTAACAATAGAATCATTAATTGAGGTTGTAAACTCAAAAGATCCAGTTCTAAAGTCATTACAGTCTCTTTCAACATTGTAACATGAAACAAGAATAAGGGGAAGAATAAAAAACTTTTTCAATTTTTTAAATTGTCAATTTGTTCAAATTTATTGTTTTCGTAGATAAGGATAATAGATTTTACCTTATTATTTGAATCTTTAACAGAATCTTCAGAAATACCCTGCTCTAATTCGCTAAATAATGTATTTGGATCCTGAATAGTTGATTCTGATTGATTTTCTTGTCCAAATATTAAATAATCCGTAGATATATCTTCAAAAGCTTCTGAAATTTTAATAATTATATCTAGACTAGGGTTATTTCTCTCAGAGAGTAGGTGAGTAACAGATGATTTAGGAATTCCAATTTTTTCAGCAAATTCAGAATTACTAAGATTATTTTCTTCAATAATTTTTTTTATTCTGTTAAGTATAATTTTTTTATTCATTTATTACTTTATTAATATTTTATAACCTACTGAATTACAATATATAAAATATATATAATTTACAATTGTAAACAAAAGAACATTTGTAAAATTAATTAAAAAAATTCGTAATAAAATCAAGATTTTAAAGAAATCATTATCAATAATTCAACAAATTCGTAGAAAACGTTAGAAAAAATTTAATATTTTAGCCTAAAATCCAAATAAAATGCAAAAATTAGACGACGTAGATAGAAAAATACTTGATATCCTAATTGATAATACTAGGACACCTTTTACTGATATTGCTAAAAGACTTCTTATATCAGCTGGAACTGTTCATGTTAGAGTAAAAAAAATGGAAGATCTTGGAATTATTAAAGGATCCTCATTGACATTAGACTATAAGATGCTAGGATATAACTTCATTGCATATGTTGGAGTCTTAATAGACAGATCTAGGAGAACATATGATATTATCGAGGGATTAAGAAAAAAGCCATATGTAACTGTTGCTCATGTTACAACAGGTAAATACAATATATTCTGTAAAATAAGAGCAAAAGGAACAGAACATGCGAGAGAGATTATTTTTTCTATTGACGATATAGAGGGTGTTTTAAGAACCGAGACAATGATTTCAATGGAAGAGAGTATAAATGACAAAAAAAGATTGATGAAAAATATCTTTCAGGAGCTTTAATTACATTCCGTAATAATTAAATGAATCAATAAAAACACTCTTATTAACCTGTTGATCAATAATTGGTTTACCGCTTTGATCTAATAGAACATAGTTTACCGTACCTTTTGTATTCTTTTTATCATAAATCATTAGATCATAAATACCATCTAAGTCTTTATCTGTCAAATTAATTTTACTGAAATACTTAAATGATATTTCTTTAAGCTTGTTTACTGTCTCTATAGGAAAGTTATTTAACTGATTTGAAATGTAAAGTTCAGTTATTAGTCCTACTACTATAGCTTCACCATGTTTTAGATCATCTAGAGTATCAGAGATATGAGAATAAGACTCTAATGCATGTCCAATTGTATGTCCAAGGTTTAAAACCTTTCTAATCATTGATTCATGTCTATCAATTTTTACAATTTCATTTTTTATCTCTGAGTACTTATTAATGATAAAGTCAACATCATTAAAAAAGTCAAGCTTAATTAATGAATCAAACTTAAGATCAATTGAATCTGTTAAAAAACTATGTTTGAATATTTCTGCATATCCATTTAAATATTCTTCTTTGGAGAGTGTCTTAAGGTATACAGAATCTAATATTACGTCTATTGGCATACTAAATACACCTATTTGGTTTTTTAAATTCAAAAAATCAATTCCAGTTTTTCCACCATGTGCTGCATCTACCATACCAAGTAAAGTTGTAGGAACATTTACAAACTCTATTCCTCTTAGATAGGTTGATGCAACAAATCCACCAATATCTGTTAATACTCCACCTCCTAAATTTATTAAAAGTGATTTTCTGTCTGCTTTTTGTGAATTTAATTCCTTCCATATATTAATGCAGGTATCAATATTTTTATTTTCCTCACCTGATTTAATAACTATTTTTTTATAATTATCTATTTCAGATTTTTTGGTAAAAATTTCTAAGCAATACTTATCTGTGTTTTCGTCTACAAGCACAAAAACACTATTATAATCGTTAGATTTAATCTTTTCTTTTAGTAATGAATATTGATCGTCTTTCATTAATTTATTTTGATTAGATTTACGCAAAATTAGGTATTTATTTTATGCTTTTAGACAATACTAAGAATGGTTTCATACTTAAATCAAATTTTGAATTAAAAAAAGCATACTTTCTATTCAAAGTTATATCGAGTAGAACACTTACAAATTTTGGTAAAAATTTACTTACTCTATCATTAAAGTTAAGATTACCAGTTTTATTTATTGTTAGAGCTACTGTTTTTCGTCAATTTTGTTCAGGAGAAAATCTTCAAGAGTCTTTCAGGACAGTCAAGAGACTAAATGATAAAAATGTTAAAAGCTATCTTCATTACTCGGTTGAGGGACTAAATAATGAAAAAACGTATGATGATTCTTTAAAGCAATTAGTAAAATCTATCGAGTTTGCTGCTTCAAAAGATATTTTAGATTTCACTGTTTTTAAACCCACAGCCATTGCTAGCTCGGATATACTTAAAAAAATTACTGAGAATAAAGAACTTTCAGATTTTGAGAAAGGCCTTTATAATAGAATAGTTGATCGATTTGATATTATATGTAAAACAGCATTTGAAAATAAAATTAAAATTTTAGTTGATGCCGAGGAGTCATGGTTTCAAGGAGCAATTGATGATATAGTTTTAGGTATGATGATTAAGTATAATACAAATAATACAATTGTTTTTAATACTTCTCAAATGTATAGACATGATAGATTAAATTATTTAAATGAATTAAAAAAGCTTTCTATTGAAAATAGCTTCTATGTAGGTATTAAACTTGTAAGGGGCGCTTATATTGAGAAAGAAAATAAAAGAGCTAAAAAACATAATTATAAGTCTCCTATATGTGAATCTAAAGATGCGACTGATATTAATTTTAATAAAGGAGCAAAGTTTATATTATCAAATCTTGATAATTTCTCACTTTTTTGTGGCTCCCATAACGAGAAAAGCATATATGATATTTTAGATATTATGAAAGAAAATGGAATACAAAAGAATAATCCTAAAATATGGTTTGGTCAACTTTATGGAATGAGTGATAACATATCATTTAATCTAGCTGAAGATGGATATAATGTAATAAAGTACCTTCCTTTTGGTCCAATTAAAGAAGTAATACCATATTTAATTCGTAGGGCAGAGGAAAACACCTCAGTAAAAGGTCAAACATCAAGAGAACTGGACCTTATCAAGAAAGAGCTTAAAAGAAGAAGATCTAATTAATCCTTATAGTCGCCTCATTCTCGCAATTAATTACATTTATTTTAAAATCTCCTGATTCAATATAATACATGCCACAAGGCTTTCTGTTTGGTTCACTTTTATTAAAGATAACCTTTCCGCTATTAAGAATTTCAATTATCTCTTGTTGGTTAAAGAAGGTTTCTCTGTTTGAATCAATAATTAATTCTTTGGATGTTATATTGTCAATCACTCGAGCATTAGGAGTGTAATTACAAGATGCTCTTTTACCATTTAAAATAAAAAATAGAAAAATAATTCCAATAATAAATCCTGTTGAATAGTAGTATAATCTTTTTAAAAAATTCATTTTATTTTTTCAATTATTCTTAAATTATCACTTTCAGTGAGTTTAAATTTATTATAGTTTTCACCAATTATGTCCTCAATTATATCACCCCATTCTATAAAACATAAATTTCCTGACTCTAAGTATTCAAAGAATCCGATTTCCTCTAGCTCCTCAATTTTATTTATTCTATATAAATCCATGTGATATACCAAGTCTTTACTTTTGGTTGTATACTCATTAATTATAGAAAATGTAGGACTTGATATATTATCAATAACATTTAAGCCTATTAAAATTTGCTTAATTAGTGTAGTTTTACCAACACCCATTTCCCCACTAATTAAAATAATTTTGTGGTTAAAGTTTTGAGTAACTTTTAATGATGTTTCTTCAAGCTGATTTAATTTATATTTGATCTCCATAAAAACCTTGTAAATTTAAGCATTTCACATAATTTTTTAATTTTGCACATATGAATTTTACAGCTGGGCAAATTGCTGATCAATTAAATGGAACTGTAGTTGGCAACAGGGATGTTGATATAAACACCTTATCTAAAATAGAAGAGGGTAAAAAAGGCTCACTTACATTCTTAGCTAACCCAAAGTATACTGAATATATTTATTCTACAAATGCCTCTGCTACTATTGTCGCAGACGATTTTGAACCATCAGAAAAAATAACAACTACTCTTATTAAGGTAAAAGATCCTTACTCTTCATTTACTTCTATTTTAGAACTATTTAATGATAATAAATCTAAAAGGGTTGGAATTAGTGAAAAATCAGATATTGATAAATCATCCATTATTTCAAATAGTTCTTATGTTGGTTCTTATTCAACTATTGGAAAAAATTCTGTAATCGGTGATGATTGTGTTATTGATAGTCAAGTATTCATAGGAGAGAATGTAAAAATTGGAAATAATTGTAAGATCTATCCTGGAACAAAAATTTTAAATGATACTATTATTGGAAATAGTTGTATTATACATTCAAGCTGCTCAATTGGTTCTGATGGGTTTGGGTTTGCTCCAAACGAAGACGGTACATATAAGAAGATACCTCAAACTGGTAATGTAGTTATTGGAAATAATGTTGAAATCGGTTCTAATTCTACAATTGATAGAGCTACTATTGGATCAACAATAATAAATGATGGTGTAAAGCTTGACAATCAGATTCAAATTGCACACAATGTTGAAATTGGTGAAAATACTGCAATAGCTGCTCAATCAGGTGTTGCAGGATCAACAAAGATTGGAAAAAACTGTATGATTGGTGGTCAAGTTGGAATAATTGGTCATTTAAAAATTGGAGATAATGTCAAAATACAAGCTCAAGCTGGCGTAACATCTAATATTGAAAGTAATGCAAGAATTACAGGTACTCCTGCAATTCCATACATGAATTATAACAAATCATATATTCATTTTAAGAATTTGCCAGAAATTGTAAAAAAAATAGATAAGAAAGATTAATGATAAGAAGAACTGTACCCCAAAAAACTATTTCAAAGGAAACAAAGCTAAGTGGAGTTGGTCTTCATACTGGTGAACATGTAAATATTACATTTAAACCAGCTCCAGCTGACACAGGCCTAGTATTTGTTAGAGAAGATATTGAAGGTGATAATCTAATTAATGCTCATATTAAATATATATCCAATACCGATAGAGGTACCAATCTTGATAATGGTACATTTAGAATACATACATCTGAGCATGTGTTAGCTGCAATTACAGGTTTAGAAATAGATAACTGTTTTATATGCCTTGATGGTCCTGAAGTTCCAATAATGGATGGATCTTCAAAATTTTTTATTAATGCTTTAGAGGAGGCTAAAATCGTTGAACAGAATGTTCTAAGAGAGGAGTTTTTCCCATCTGAAACAATTTCATATGAATGTAAAGATTCCGGTAGTAAGATTTCAATCATACCAGATGATAATTATAAAGTAAACACAATAGTTGATTATAAAACTAAAGTTTTAGGTGAGCAAGAGGCATCTATTAATCATATTAGTGAGTTTAAGGAGGAGATCTCATCAGCAAGAACATTTAGTTTTCTACATGAGCTAGAAACATTACTTGAAAATGGATTAATTAAAGGAGGAGATCTAAATAATGCTATAGTATATGTTGATAAGCCACTAGCTGATAGTAATATGGAAATTCTAAAGAAAGCGTTTAAAAAGAATTCTATTTCTGTTACACCTAACGGTATTTTAGACAATTTGAATCTTCACTATCCAAATGAAGCAGCAAGGCATAAATTGTTAGATGTAATTGGAGATCTAGCTTTAATTGGGATGAAAATCAGAGGAAAAGTTATTGCACAAAAACCCGGTCATTCAATAAATGCTAAATTTGCAAAAAAAATCTCTGAAGTGATTAAATCTGATAGAAAGAATACATTACCCAAAATTGATTTTGATAAAAAGCCATTAATGGACTCGAATCAAATTATGAAAGTAATTCCTCATCGTCCACCGTTTTTATTAATTGATGAGGTTCTCGAACTATCTGAATCTCACGTTATTGGACTAAGAAAAGTTGAAGAAAGTGAATCATGGGTTGAAGGACATTTTCCAGGTGCACCAGTAATGCCTGGAGTACTTCAGGTGGAATTTATGGCTCAGGCTGGGGGAGTCCTAGTACTAAATACAGTTCCAGACCCTGAAAACTATTTAACATTTTTTATGAAAATGGATAAATGTAAGTTTAAGAATCCTGTTGTCCCTGGTGATACTCTTATTTGTAAATTAGAGCTAATATCTCCAATAAGACGAGGAATTATTCATATGTATGGACAATCATTTGTTGGAGATGAAGTGAAAAGTGAAGGAGAGTTTATGGCAAAAATTATTAAAAAAGCATAATTATGAATCAACCTTTAGCATATGTACACCCTGGAGCAAGAATTGCAAAAAATGTAGTTGTAGAGCCATTTGCGACAATTAGTAGTAATGTTGAAATTGGAGAAGGAACTTGGGTAGGTTCAAATGTTACTATAATGGAAGGGGCAAGAATTGGTAAAAACTGTAATATTTATCCTGGTGCAGTTATTTCAGGAGTACCACAAGATTTAAAATTTGAAGGAGAAGAATCACTTTGTGAAATTGGAGATAATACAACTATAAGAGAGTGTGTTACTATTAACAGAGGAACAAAAGATAGGGGAACAACCAAAATAGGTTCTAATTGTTTAATTATGGCTTATTCACACGTTGCTCATGATTGTTTTGTTGGAGATAACTGTATATTCTCTAATAGTTCTACATTGGCAGGTCACATAACCGTAGGTGACTATGTTATTCTATCAGGGTTTGTTGCAGTTCATCAATTTTGTAAGATAGGATCACATGCATTTGTAGCAGGTGGGTCACTGGTTAGAAAAGATGTGCCTCCATTTGTTAAAGCTGCTAGAGAACCATTGTCATATGTAGGAATTAATTCTGTTGGACTTAGAAGAAGAGGATTTACTAGTTCAAAAGTTCAAGAAATTCAAAACATTTATAGAATCCTCTATCAAAAAAAATATAATAATACTCAGGCGATGGAAATTATTCAAGCTGAGTTAAATGCAACTCCAGAAAGAGATGAAATAATTCAATTTATTGAAAACTCTCAACGTGGAATTATGAAAGGTTACTTTCAAAAAAACTAATTTATGGCAAGCACAAGTGATATTAGAAAAGGTCTTTGTATCAAATACAATCATGATATTTATAAAATAATTGAATTCCTTCATGTAAAACCTGGAAAGGGACCGGCATTTGTCAGAACAAAACTCAAAAGTGTTACAAATGGTAAAGTTCTTGACAATACATTTCCCTCTGGACATAAAATAGATGAGGTCAAAGTTATGACTAGTCAATATCAATTTTTATATAATGACTCTGATTATTATTATTTTATGAATAATGATGATTATAATCAGATTACTATTGAAAAGTCAAAAATTGATTATCCTGATTTACTTAAAGAAGGTGAGAATGTTACTATTATAATTAATACTGAGGATAATAATCCACTATCAGTTGACATGCCTTTAAATGTTACACTAGAAGTAACTCACACTGAGCCAGGCGTAAAGGGAAATACAGCAACAAATGCAACTAAACCTGCTACTTTAGAAACAGGTGCAATTGTAAATGTTCCATTGTTCATAAATGAAGGAGATAAAGTAAAAATTGATACTGAAAAAGGTCAGTATCTCGAAAGAATAAAATAAATTTGTCAAAAAAATAGATGAGCATTATAGTCAACAAGGACTCTAAAGTATTAGTTCAAGGATTTACTGGTAGTGAAGGTACTTTTCACTCTGAACAAATGATTGAATACGGGACAAATGTTGTCTGTGGTGTTACTCCAGGTAAAGGAGGCTCAAAACACTTAAATAAGCCAGTATACAATAGTGTTCAAGAAGCCGTTATTAATGAAGATATTAATACATCAATAATTTTTGTTCCTCCAGCATTTGCTGCTGATGCTATAATGGAAGCAGCTGAGTCTGGAATTAAAACTATTGTAGCTATAACTGAAGGAATTCCTGTTTCAGATATGACTAAAGTTGTATCTTATATAAAGGAAAAAAATGTTAGGCTTATTGGACCTAACTGTCCAGGAATTATAACACCTGACGAAGCAAAAATTGGTATTATGCCAGGTTTCGTCTTTCAAAAGGGAAATGTTGGTATTGTTTCAAAGTCAGGAACATTAACCTATGAAGCTGCTGATCAGGTTGTAAAAGCTGGTTATGGAATTTCAACTGCTATTGGAGTAGGGGGAGATCCTATTATTGGGACAACTCTGTTGGATTCAGTTCAGCTTTTTATGAATGACGAAAGTACTGATCTTATTGTATTAATTGGTGAAATTGGAGGTCAATTAGAAATTGATGCTGCTAAATGGGTGGCAGAAAATGGAAACAAAAAACCAGTTGTTGGATTCAATGCTGGTGAAACGGCTCCTAAAGGTAGAAAAATGGGTCATGCAGGAGCAATTATTGGTGGAAAAGATGATACAGCAACAGCTAAAAAGAGAATAATGAGAGAATCTGGTATTTCTGTTGTAGATTCTCCTGCTGATATTGGAAAAACCGTAAAACAAATTTTAAACTAATGAAATTACTAGATTCTAAGGTCGCAATTGTTACTGGAGGAAGCAGAGGTATAGGTAAGGCTATTTGTAAATCTTTTGCTGAAAATGGATGTAATATTGCATTTACCTACAACAATTCGAAAGAGTCTGCAGAAAATTTAGAAAATGAACTAAACTCTCTTGGAATTAAATCAAAGGCATATAAAAGTGATGCATCAAATTATGATGATGCTCTTAAACTTGTTGATTTAGTTTTAAGTGATTTTGAGAAAATTGATATTCTTGTAAATAATGCTGGCATAAAAAAAGATAACCTTCTAATGAGAATGGAGAAAGATGATTTTGATGCAGTTATTAATACGAATCTTTCATCAGTCTTTAATTTGACTAAAGCATCAATAAAAACATTCTTAAAACAAAGGAGTGGTTCAATTATTAATATTAGTTCAGTTGTTGGTGTTAAAGGAAATGCCGGTCAATCTAACTATTCAGCTTCAAAAGCTGGAATTATTGGTTTTTCTAAATCAGTTGCGCTAGAATTAGGATCAAGAAATATCAGAAGTAATGTTATTGCTCCGGGGTTTATTGAAACTGATATGACAGATTCTCTTCCAGAAGATGTAATTAAGTCCTGGAAAGAAAGTATACCACTAAAAAGAGGTGGTAATCCAAGTGATGTTGGAAATGCGTGTGTTTTTCTAGCATCAGATTTATCCAGTTATGTAACTGGTCAAGTTCTCCATGTTGATGGAGGAATGTTAACTTAATATATTATTTAAATGAAAAATTTACCAAATGTAGGTTTACCTATTATCTTATTATCATTATTATTAATCGTTTTTATCTCCAGATCTTCTGTAAACATTGGATCAGGTGAAGCTGGTGTTTTATTTAGAACACTAGGAGGAGGTGTTGTTACTGATCAACCACCAAAGGGAGAAGGTTTTAAAATTATTGCTCCTTGGAATAGACTAGTAATTTACAATGTTAAGCAGCAAGAGGTTATGGAAAGTATGCAGGTGCTATCTTCTAATGGTCTTGAAATTAGTTTAGATGTATCAGTTTTATACCAACCTGTTTATGATGAATTAGGTCTTTTACACCAAACGAAAGGTCAAAATTATCTAAATTCTGTACTACTTCCCAACATTAGAGCTGTTGCTAGAAGTGTTGTAGGAAGATATACTCCTGAGCAATTGTATTCTACTAAACGTGATGCTATTCAAAATGAAATATTTGAAGAAACTAGAGACAATGTTCTATCTCAACATATTCAGCTTAATTCAGTTTTAGTTAGAGATGTAACCTTACCAACTGCAATTAAGGAAGGTATTGAAAGAAAGCTTGTTCAAGAGCAGGAGGCGCTTGAGTATGAATTTAGACTTGTAAAAGCAGAACAAGAAGCAGAAAGACAAAGAATTGATGCTGAAGGTAAAGCTAGAGCAAATAGAATTCTAAGTGCTTCATTAACTGACAGAATACTTCAAGAAAAGGGTATTGAGGCTACTTTAAAACTTTCTGAATCTAATAATTCTAAAGTAATTGTTATTGGTTCAGGAGAAAATGGTCTTCCAATAATTCTAGGAAATCAGTAATATTTAATAAAAATCATTAAAAACTCATAATCATTTTGATTATGGGTTTTTTTTATTCCTTAAGGATAACATCTATAGAGAAAAGCAGGAGGGAAATTAGTTAAGGTAAAAGTTAATTTTACTTTTTTAAAATATCTTTTTAACCTTCGATAATCATATGGTGTGTATTGAAATTGAACATACTGACCATCATTTTTTAATGAGTTTACAGCATTTTGAATAATGGAGTTTTTTATTTCTACAGGAATTAGAGATAGGGGCAAAGCTGAAATTATATAGTCTGCATAATCAAATTTATACTTTGATAAATATTCAATAATCTTTTCAGCACTATCATTAATCAATATTACTCTTTTATCATTTATTTTTTCTTTTAAAATATTGTAGAATACTTCATTTGTTTCAAAAACAAAAAATTTAGTATCATCACCTATGAGCTTTAGTATTTCTGTTGTGAATACACCATCACCAGCGCCAAATTCAACTACAGCTTTAGCATTTTTTAAATTTAAAGATCCATACATTCTATTTCCCATAGCCTTACTGCTTGAAGAAATTGCACCAACACTCTTATCCTTTAAAAACTCTTTGAAATATGACATAAATTATTTTTTAGTTATTAATTAGGTCTGCTTGAAAAACCTGCAGTACATGGGTAATAGTATTGGTTATATCCTGCAAACATCTCTTCTACAGCCTTCCTAAATCCAGCTAGACTATTAGTATCTCTACCTGGAGCATATTCAGTAATATCTTCACCTTCACAACTTGATGATGCTGACATTATATGACCATCAGCACAAGTGTGTTTCATATTTAATACAGCATGACCAAATTCATGATACATTAGAGTTAATTTCCACCAGCTTAAATCTGTTACAAAGTAAGAACTAAAAACAGGGTCAGATAAACCAATGTTATTATTTGTAATACTGCAATTAACTTCTCCCCATCCAGCAACATTAGATCTACCATATTGATCAGTAGGAGTATACCAAAAATCTGTAATCAATTCATCAACATCTATGTCAGATAGATCTACTCCATAAATTTCCGCATCTTTTTTAAATGCTTCTAAATATGACTTTGGATCATCTTGTTTTATTTGTGAGTAAATACTGTCGCTTAGAAGTTCACTTTCTGATTTATAATCATAGACATTAAGAATCTCTTCAAATGAAACAAAATCATTGAAATAACTATCTTCTCTAAATTGAACCACCGGCTCATAAACTATATCTCCAATAATTTCCTCAGCTGTAGTAAATAATTTATAGAATGCTTGTTTGTATAGACTATTGTCTTGCTGATCTCTTAAATGAGCAGTAAAAATATCTTTATTATAAACCCTATAATTCTTATAATAGGGTAAAGAATCACCTGAATATTCATTAATATGATCATAAGTACCAAACTTGTCAAAATATGTATAGTCTTTGGGATATAAATTATCAACAAATTTCACCGGTTTTAAGTCATCAACATCCCAATAGTTTTTATTTGGCTCTACATAATAGTCTCTAATTATTTTACCCTCTTCAACTTTAACAGCTATCATATATTGATTAGCCCATGTATGTCTTTCTTCTATACCAATATCATAGTATATACTGTCATTTCTTTTATAAAAATAAGTATCAGAAATATAGTAACCATCCTCAATTGACTCATTTTTATATTTAAGGGCGTTAATCTCATTTGCTAGCTCGCTTACCAAATCTTTTAACTCAGCTACTGTATTTTTCTCATTTATAAAGCTTTCATATAAATCGTCATAAGATTTTTGAAGTTCATTATATGAATTTTTAAGTTCATTGTTTGAGTTTTGAAGTTCATTATATGAGTTTTGAAGTGTATTATAGTTATTATTAGAGTCATTAATTAAGGTTTGAAGTTGATTAAGCTGACTCTCTAATTGAGATTTCTCACTTCTAAGGGAATTTACTTGGCTTAGTGCATCATTTAAATCATCTAAGTAGTAATCTTTTTGACAAGAAACAATAAGGAAAAACAGAAAAAAGTATAATTTAAATCTAGTAATCTCTATTTTCATAATCTTCATTTTCTTCCTTTATAATTTTTCTAATTAGTAAATATATTAGTGAAGCAATAATTATAAGCCATATAATAATACTAAAAATCATTTCAGAGTCATCCATTTAATCAAGTTTAACAGCAGTTCCATAGGCCATAATCTCTGAACATCCTTGCATTATCATTGAAGTTGTGATCCTTACATTAATCACGGCATCTGCATTCATTGATTTTGCATTTTCAATCATACGACTTATTGCTTGCTCTCTTGATTGAGCTTGAAGACGAGTATATTCACTTATTTCACCTCCGACGACATTTTTTAATCCAGCCCAGATATCTTTTGCAACATTTCTTGCTCTAACAGTATTTCCTCTTGCTATTCCTAAGGTTTCTTTTATGTTTTTTCCATCGATTGATGGGGTAGTACTTATAATCATATTCAAATATACATTATTAAATGAAATAT
>Ga0181585_10002768_pt1 | contig 15544 bp, 11 predicted proteins | sample 071ome_29_FD_132469 | JGI IMG/M metagenome (GOLD analysis project Ga0181585, IMG submission 132469) | Coastal salt marsh microbial communities from the Groves Creek Marsh, Skidaway Island, Georgia - 071407BT metaG (megahit assembly) | ecosystem: Environmental > Aquatic > Marine > Intertidal... | reverse complement strand
TTGCGCTCATATGCTGCTGAGGGGTCAAGAGGTGCACCATCAGAGGAGAGGAGTTCATCTTGATATGAGCGTGCAAGATTGAGCTCACTTGAGGATAGTGCTAGTCCTATTTTTCTTCTGATACTCGGTAAGCATTCTGCATTGAAAATGTGTTTTACGACTTCGCGTTGTGCTAGACGGCTATCGAGACGTTCGCTATTGATTTTTATGAATAGTTCAGGAGCTTTTTCAATATGCGACAGGCCTATTAAGAGTTCTGAAACGGGCAGGTCATGTTCATGGTGTTTGAGCTTATCAATTTGATTCGAAAGTCTGTATAAGTCCTCTTCCTGAGTGCTCGCGGGCTCTCGTTCTTGGATGCACCGAATAAAAAGGTTCTCCGCGTGTTTGACGCGATAGAAAAGTTTTAAACTATCAGCATTGTGACTTGGTCGCTCATGAAGCAGTGCTACAGATATAGCGGTATCGTCAGCGAAAGAGAGACTGTTGATGCCAGTACTGCCATCATGAGGCCCTCGAAATACAGCTGATGAGCGTCCTATAAAGAAATTAACAGCCGTCTTGTCCTTCATGTTTGCATAAAGGCGGGGCTCGTGGACACCTAGCGAAATAAGTGCCTCGACAATAGGTGCATCAGCATCTTTCAATTCTCGTTCAGCAAACATCATGTGCCGATTCCAAGATAGCTTTTGCGGCCTAGTGTTTACCTTATCGATGTCGGGAAATCGAAACTGAGAGAAAGAGATGCTCTTCAGTAGTGCTCGTCCTGAGCTCTGAGAGGATAAAGGCTCTTCCTCTATGGCCTTCAAAAGAGCGATGGCAGAGGTTCGCGCGTCTTCATAGGAAGCTGATTTAATGAAGTTTCGACAGGCAAGCTCTAGGGGTTTCAGTCTTCCAAGTGGCTTTATCCCAAGGTTTTGAGGCGCAATATATGAGAGTAATGTTTCTATGTTAGGATCTGGATTGCTCCTCGTCTCTGTTAGGTCAAGAGTCGCATCAAAAATTGGTGCGAGGAGCTTATCTTTATCGGTTTCAGCACGAAGCGATTTTCGATAGTCATTGACGACTTTTTTGAGGTCCTGAAAGCGTCGACCATCAAGATGGGTGTCACGTCTGATAATTTCTTCAATAATCTCAGCCTTGTTCTCTATGCTGGAGCTATCATAAGCGCGTTCCGTTAGCAGTTGTTCAAGGGTTGAGATATGTGCCGCTTCATTAGCGGCTTCAATTAACTGATGATGCTCTTCAATAGGAGTGCTTTCCCGGGTGATATCGCCATACTTTCTGTTAAGCTGGGTGAGAGCTGCTTCAGTAATGGATAGTGAACTTGATGGGATAGGATGAACATCCGTGATATGGCCCCAGTCGATTTTTCCATTCTGAGATGCCATCGCGTCTCGTATTCGTGATTGGCCAGCAGCAGGATTGAACCCGGCATGATAGACAGCATCTATTGGACGATAATTTGCAATCGCCTCTTCAAGTTTCGTGTTATGTTTCGGGTTAATTGACTTTTCTATATTGAGATGCACTTGCTCATGAGCGAGTATGAGGGCCACCTCATCGATAGTCTCTAGTGGCTGATATGTTTCTTTCTGAAATCCTTCACTCTCAGTGGTAATGAAGCAACCTTTCGTGAAACCAATTAGCGGGGGTTGAGCCTCTCTTATTTGACAGGCATTGATCCCTGGAAGATCCATGAGAAAAAAGCGGATAGGAGATTCTTCTATATCAAAGTGTTTACGCAGTTTATGAGCAATTGGCTCCATTGCTTTTTGAAACTTTTGACCTGCGGCTGAGTCAAGCGGCACAATACGCAATTCATCACGGAGTTTGCTTGGTATTCTCCCAGAATGGAGTGTCTCCTTTATTTCTTTCGGTGAGCGTTCTTCGGACAAAGAAATTTGCGTTTGATATTTATCATCCGATTTATTTCCTAAGTTAAGCATTGAAGTGTAGTCTCCTCCTGGGCTAGTGCATTGAAGCTACTACCTATTCCCCTCCGCTGTGGTGTTATGGGCGATATTCGTACTTTGTGCCCTACAAGTGGTCCGTTCAGAGGATTTTCTCCGTATTGTACCGTAATTAGAGAGAGTTATGATTGGGTGGGCTTTGCAGAGGAGGCAGTAGACTTTCTTTATCTTGAAGAGGAAAGCAATCTTGTGCAAGTACCGCAGAACGTCCTTCCGCATTGGTTGATATCCGACAAAGGCTTCCAATGATTTGCTTGTATGTTACTAAGTTCTCAAGGAGCATCTTCCGGTCCTGTTCATGAGTTAACTGTTTAAACTCCTGAAAGAGCGACAGAAGCATATCTTGATTGTTTTTAAACACGGTAAAGGCTGCGGTTGTTTTGTAGAGAGAACTCAGAGTCTCGTGAGAGGTATATCCATTTCCATCTCTGACGACGTTCGCTATGAGTTGTGTTATCCCATTGCCGAAAAGTTCAATGACGATCATTTCTTTGGCGGACATTTGCTCATTTGAGCTGCTTAAAGGGCCTCTTTGCCGCTTCCGATTTAGCTCCTCTGCAGTATCTTGAAACAACTTTACGACGAGTTTAGCCTCGGCACTGGGCGTCCAATTAGGAAATTCGCTTGATAGCTCTTTCAAATTGCGGTTCAAATCAGCAGAAGAAATGAGTTCCTCGTTAGCCGCATACAGTCGATTCTTTTCGCTGAACTGCGAGCGGGACAGGTCGTTGCTTCTTTCAGGCTCCGAGCCAGAATCTGGAGGGTTACTATTGGGTTCGAAGAAGGAAGACATTACACCCTTAACTATCCACTGACGCAGCTAACAACTCGATTGTCTAAGAGTATAGTGCAGTTTAGCGCAGATTCATTACCAAAATTTTCACGTCTTAGCAGGAGAAACCAAGTGATGTCTTGAAATGAACAATGAAACCAAAGCGTTAGAAGGCTCATAGACGATTTTTCATCCGTGAAAAAACAAGTTGAGAATTTGGATAAGAACGTATTCTGCAATATCCTTGAAGATGCGGGGGCTATGAAATGGATATTGTCATGGAACCACGGTCTCAAGCCCACCAGCGTAACGAGCATACTTTTTCGGACAACAACTTAGAAAATCATGATAGAGGCCTTGCCCTAGTCCTAGAACGTTTCCCATCGTTGGAAGCAAAAGATGTTCTAAGGGACGAAACACTTCTACAAGATGTTATAGCAATATTGTATTCCCACAATAGTCATACGATCCAAGCAAAAGCCCTACATCTCTTAGATCCCCGTGTGGCCTCTAACAAACAAGCACTCACTGCGGTGGCTTATATAGCGGAGAGCGGATCGTTATTGACCATATCGTCATCTCCTGATTTGAGAGTTCAGTCCCTTAAAATTCTTGAAAAAATTATACATCCGTACTCTCTCCTGGAGAGCGATGAGAGGACAAAGAAAATTGCCCTCAATGGAGTATTAAAGGGGCTTGATGATCCAGTGGGTCGGGTACGAAAGATGAGCCTTCATGTACTAAAGACTCAAATCATGAAGAGAGAGGTATATGAAGCAGTATCAAGAATTTTAGTTCCAGATGAGGGGTATGACTCGCGGCTTCGGATGGATTTCGACATCCGAAAAATGGCTGTGAGTGTCTTGCGACCTGCGATTAATATCCCGTATGTCAGAGATGTCTTTACTAAAGCCTTGAGGAAACCTGAGCCAAATTATGAAGTGCGTCTGCCGCTGTTAGACAGCCTAGCAGTTCATGTACTAAGTCCTTCCTACGAACTTCGGCAAGATGACGGTGAAAGTATGAATTTACTACTTCATCGAAAAGACTCCACGAAGGTCATTCAAGACTGGTGTCAGTATCTCAAGATTCAAATGTCTCGTGAGTTGCCTGCACGCTATGATGAGGCCTTTTCATTAGGTTCACTCCGGCTGAGAAATTCTTTAGAGACTTTATTGGCAGATCAGCCCTTTGTCAGGCTATGCTATACGCACGCGGGGCACTTACTCAAATCCCATGAGCGTCCACCTTTAATTGATAATACTCATTCTTGGCCCGTGCATCACAGGTATTTTTTGACTGAAGGCGAGATAAGAAAATATTGGGCTGACAATGCATTTTCGCCCCAAACGCGCACTGCTTTGCGAAGCGTTATGCAGGTTGAACTTGAAGGTTACATAGAGATGCTCGAGAATGGCTCGACGCCCAACGCCCCGTTCTTGGCTGATATATTAGCGTTTTGTGTTTGGACAAAGGAGCGCGGCTTTCATCAAGAATTAACGCGATTGCAGAAATTTTCTGATGAATTGGTAGATCAGCCTTGTTGTACAGAACAATTTACCATTAAAGAGCTTTTCAGATTCTATGATCAGCTAGTACAAGACCAGGAATTGCTTAAGCGACAAGAGAAAATTGGATATGCACTAAGGCAAGCTTCGCTTTATGACATACGAACGATGGGTAATGAGAGGAGTAGAAGTGCGCTTTTCAATGAGCAGTTGAAAGTATTCTCGGAAGCGATGGAACTAAAAGTGGTCACTGGTGCAGCATTGAATCGTCTTGGCAAGAGTATGCTGGAATTCTATCGTTGTGCGCCCAACGAGTATTTTTATCGTCTCTCTATGCTATTGAATAGGGACTCGCAGTTAGTAGACCTTTTAAAGTTGGGAATCGATAGAGCTCCAGTATCGGAAACTGATGGCACGTTTGAAGAAAGAAGCTGCAAAGTTCTCGAGTTAGGTGAAAGAGTAATAGAGCACGTTTTGACAGCCCGTCTTCAAGAGCTGAGTGAGCAGGAGACGGAGAGGGAAACTAAGCACTTACTCAATAAAATTGATGCATCAAGCCGCGTATTTTCAATCAGAGTGCGTGGTGGGAAAATCCCTTTTGATGCTTTTTGCTCTGAGCTGAAGCACTTTGAAGATGCGGCAAATCAACATATTCTTGGCGCCCCGCAACTCGGAGCCCTTGGTGAGGTTTTAGACCCTTTTTATCAGGAATCTCCAACCGCCCAACATTTTCTCGGCCAACTTCACAAAGGGCGATCCCGTATTACACCACCTATGAGAAGCATCATGGTCCTAGCAGGTTCTGATTATGCTCCGAAGCTAGCAAAAGTATGTTCTGTTAAAGATCTGATGAAAGCGCTTTTTGACACCCATAGGTAGAATACGGCTTTTTGAGTTAAGCCTTATCGGATAAAAATATTACTATTCAGCCAATGTGACGAAGTGGATTCTTAATGTTGCCGACAGAAGGCACTAGTTGGTAATTTAGTGCTATGAATGATCCAAAGTATCTTGCTGACTATAGACGCCTTCTTAAGGACATAGGCCTTGAGGATTTTAAAGAGAGCTTTTTTGTGCCTACGTTAGTCGGTCGAGGAGTTATGGGAGAGATAGGACAGAAGCCTTTCAACAGGAAGACCGCAATTCTTAACGTAGATGAACTAGCGGAAATGAGACCAATTGACAATCTTTTGGACAGAGTGTGGTTGATTCAACGGGGTGACTATGGCAAGAGCTCTGAAATTTCTGTAGGGCGTGCTATGGACAATGACGTCATTATTCCAGAGTACTCAATATCGAGTAAGCACTGTGTTTTTACCTATGAATCTGCTTCCATCGCAATAGAAGATGTCAGGTCACTCAATGGTACCATGATAGAGGGAGAACGTATCGCTCCAAGAGAGAAAGTTGCCCTTGCGAATGGTAACATAATTACACTAGGCCGTTATCAATTTTCATTTTTTACTCCTAGTGGTTTTATAGCGTTTCTCGAGGAAGAGTAAATATAGCTCTTCGCGAGGAATGCCGGGGATACTAGGGAGTGTTGGAGCAATAAGGAAGAGATTCCCTGAACACTATAATTTTGATACAAGCACGTTCTAAACTGCAAGGAGCCAAATAAATGGGAATAGATACCGTTACTCTGTCCGACATTACTCAGGTTGACAGCTTTATAGCATTTTGGAGCTTGTTAGTTGATGTATGGCGCTATGGGCTTATGGGAATTGATATTGGTCGCATCCTCACCGCCCTCCTTATCTTTTCGATTTTTCTTCTGATTAGAGGGCTTTTCAGCAAGTACGTTCTGGCGCGACTGCAAAAAATTAGCTCGAGAACTGATACCATGATGGATGATAAGTTAATCGAGGCAATTATTCCGCCCCTCCACTTTGTTCCAGTGATAGTGGGGCTCTTTGTTTCTACGCAGTATCTTGGATTAGATGAGCCCTTAGCCGGACTATTGGGAAAAGTTATTCGTAGCTTGATTGTGTTCACTATTTTCTGGGCTCTTTATCGTGCGCTTGAACCACTGAGCCACCTTCTTCGCGGTTTGGAAAAGATTCTCACAAAAATGATGGTCCAGTGGGTCTTCAAAGTCCTTAGAGTCGTGGTGATATTTGTGGGTGGTGCAGTCGTACTTGAGATATGGGGTATTCGCATCGGGCCTCTGTTAGCAGGGTTAGGATTGTTTGGTGCTGCCGTAGCGCTTGGTGCGCAAGATCTCTTCAAAAACTTGATAGCAGGAGTAACTGTTATCAGCGAGAAGAGATTTCAGCCCGGTGAGTGGATTAAAGTTGAGGGTGTTGTTGAAGGCACAGTGGAAGACATCGGATTTCGGTCGACCAAGATTCGTCGTTTTGATAAAGCTCCGGTTCATGTGCCAAATTCTAGTCTTGCGGATGCAGTCGTCACAAATTTCAGTCGAATGACCCATCGGAGAATCTATTGGAAGTTAGGTGTTGAGTACAAGACGACCGTCGAACAGCTTAAGATTATCAGGGATGAGATTGAGAGTTATGTAAAAGAGAATAAAGACTTTGAGTCCTCAGAGAATGTTTCAACATTTGTGAGAGTCGATAGCTTTGGACCGTCTTCAATCGACTTCCTCGTTTATTGCTTCACCAAGACCACGATTTGGGGAGAATGGTTGGAGGTAAAGGAGCAGCTTGCTCTCGCAATCAAAGATATTGTTGAGAAGAAAGCGAAAGCCGGCTTCGCTTTTCCCTCACAGTCTCTATATGTTGAAAAGTTTGCAGGCGAGCTGCCTGAAGTATTTATACCGCCACAACATAACTAGAAAGCAACCGTAAATCACACATGGTTTAGGGATGGAATCATTCGTGTTGTAGTTCTAGTTTGAGTCATTGAGGGTCTTTTTAATCTCAGCAACATTTCTATTATAAGGATAATGTGCTAGTTCTCGATTAAATGCAGCCTCTGCTTCTTCTCGTTTCCCGAGCTGATATAAGCATAAACCCTTTACAAGCTCGAGATTCTCTCTTCTGATATCAATATGTTCGGCAAGATGAATGCAATCAAGTCCAGCTGTTGGACAGATCTGAACTTGACGTAGTGCCTGAGAGATAAGACGCTCTACATCAATTTCAGAGCATTCTTTTTTGGATCTAATATAGAGAATATTATCTGAAATGTGCATGATATCGCTGTCCTCTTTATCGGATATCGGTATTCTGTCTTTTGCCAATACTTCACCCATTTAGATGAAAAGGCTGTCCAGAAAGGATTCGATAAACCAATGCTCCAGAATAGCCCGGGTAAATCCAGAGATTCCTAGTAATTACAAGATCTTATTCATATTCGGAAGTTTGATCTGAGCCCTTCCCTGAACGTCTCAATAACGAATTCAAGCATTTCTCGAGTCAGTCCTGGATAAACACCGATCCAGAAGCATTGATTCATTACAAAATCACAATTACGCAACTCTCCGATAATTCGGTGTTGAATATTGCGATATGCAGGTTGCTTTATGAGATTTCCTCCAAAAAGCAGTCGGGTAGCAATTTGTTTATTGTTTAAGTAAGCAACGACATCGTTGCGACAAAAAGGGGCAGACTCACGAATAGAAATTGGGAAGCCAAACCAGCTCGGATCACTATGCTGGGTGGCTTCTGGCAAAATGAGGTACTCCTCGAGCTCACGTAGTCCTGCACAGAGAAACGAGAAATTATCTTTCCGCTTCTGGATAAAATCTGAGACCTTAGTCAGTTGCGCCAGTCCAATTGCTGCTTGCATGTCAGTGAGTTTTAGATTGTAGCCAATATGAGAATAGATATATTTATGATCATATCCTTCTGGGAGCTCTCCCATCTTCCAACAAAACCTTTTGCCACATGTATTATCCTTTCCAGGCTCGCACCAGCAGTCTCTGCCCCAGTCGCGAAAAGACTCCACAAGTTTTTTTAACGTTGGACTATTCATCAGAACGCACCCTCCTTCGCCCATTGTTAAATGGTGAGCAGGGTAGAAGCTTAAGGTTGCGAGGTCCCCATAGGTTCCAGCAAGTTTTCCTTTGTACGTGGAGCCAAGCGCATCGCATGTGTCTTCAATAAGCCAAAGATCATGCTCTTTGGCAAAGTTAGAGACGGTCTCAACGTCAAAAGGATTACCAAGGGTGTGAGCAATCATAATCGCTTTGCTCTTCTCTGATAGTGCTTCTTTCAAATATCTGACATCTATGTTGTATGTAGGGATTTCAATATCTACAAAAACTGGGACCATCCCATGCTGGATTGCGGGATTAACGGTTGTTGGGAATCCACAGCCCACAGTAATCAACTCATCCCCAGGTCTTATTGCACGTGGGCCAAGGGAAGGGGAGGTAAGTGCCGCTAGAGCAAGCAGGTTAGCACTCGATCCTGAATTTACCAGTCTCGCAAATCGGAGATTAAAAAAATCCGCGAATTTTTTCTCAAATTCCTCTGCAAAGCGGCCCGTGGTAAGCCAGAAATCCAGGCTTGAATCGATGAGATATTCTATTTCAAGATGATCAAATACTTTACCAGAAACTGGTATTGGACTAACCCCTGGAGCAAATGGTCTCGGCGCAAAGGCTACATCGTGATATTCCTTTACAAGTCCCACAATCTTTTTTCGAAGCTCTTGCTCAGAATGACTCATTCAACTACTCCATGTACTCTTTAATTTGTTGGATAGAGTAGGAAAGCATATTTTCTTCATTCCGAAACTCTTGTGTCCAATCGATAATCTTCTTTATGGCAACTTCTACATCCCATCGAGGTTTCCAATGAAGTTGCTCGCGGGCTTTTCCCGAACTCAACTTGAGGCAGGTTGTCTCATGCCCCAAGGTTAAGTCTGAGTCATAGCTACAGTGTGCTGGCTCAAACCACAATTCAGCAAGTGTTTCTGCAATCCAGCTTACAGGCCGAACGCCTTCATCTCCTGGACCAAAGTTCCAGGCGCCACAAAATCTTTCGCCATCATTTAGGAGATGTTCGGCAAGTAAGAGATAGCCGGACAGTGGCTCTAGGACATGCTGCCAGGGACGTATAGCGCTAGGATTTCTCAAAATAACCTTTTCACTTTTGAGAAAAGCCCTGATGCAGTCAGGGATAAGTCGATTTTCTGCCCAGTCTCCGCCTCCGATAACATTTCCCGCTCTTACGCTCGCTATGGCAGGCGTATCTCCGTTGAAGAACGATTGGTTGTATGCTGAAGTCACAAGTTCAGCACACGCCTTGCTATTTGAATATGGATCGAACCCACCCAGTCGATCGTTTTCACGATACCCCCATATCCATTCTTTGTTCTCATAACACTTATCAGAAGTCACCATTATGGCTGCCTTAACACATTTGGAAAGACGAATAGATTCTAACACATGTACTGTGCCCATTATATTTGTTGAGTACGTATCCACGGGAGTCTGATAGGATTCCTGAACAAGTGATTGGGCAGCAAGATGAAATATAATTTCAGGTTGAAATTCTTGTACTGCTTTATTGAGGCATTCTAAGTCTCTAACATCGGCATGATGCTCGGTTTCAATCAGAGAGCTTACGGAGCACAGTTCATAGAGTGATGGAGTTGTCGGTGCTTTTAAAGCGTAGCCTGCAACTTGAGCTCCAAGGTGATGTAACCACATTGTTAACCATGCGCCTTTGAAGCCAGTATGTCCCGTCAGAAAAACACGACGTCCCTTCCAGAACTCTCGATTAATCATCAGTTGCCTCATTCTTATAATTTAAGACTATTCTCTTAATACCATGCTCCCACGGAATAGTGGCTGACCAGCCCAAATTGTTTAGAGGTCCTATGTCCGCTTTGGACTCCATGCACTCATTTTCACGATATTCCAACTTGCCAAATTCAAGAGCCGATGAACTTCCGACAGTTTGAGCAGCTAAAGTCAGAGTTTCTTTTATGCTATGAGCCACTCCCGTCCCGACCTGAAAGGTATGAAGACCAAAACGTGGCAACTTCGACTGTAAGGCCACATAACGAAAGGCTCGAGCCACATCGTGCACATGGATAAAATCTCGGCTTTGGAGACCGGGAGTGAGCTCAATGGTCGGTGTGTTGGAGGCAATTCGTTTTGCCATCATGGGGAGAAATTTTTGTTGAGAATCAGATGGCCCATACATGTGTTCAATTTGCATATTCGCAATATACATTCGGGAGGCATACAGTTCCAGCCAAGAAAATAGTTGTTTTTTAGAGAGTCGATATTCTACAAGATATGGATAGGGATCAGGGATTCTTGAGAAAAAAGAGTCCGAGTTTATAAAGCAGTGACATCCACTTCGGGCGCCAGCCTCAAGCGCTTTAATAGGCAGCACAATATTTGCTTCTATCAAATCTGCTAGAGCTGCTCCCTCTTTCTGCTGGTATTGTACTGCGGCATTGATGATAACATCGAATTGATTCTGTTCTACAGCTAAGGAAATTGACTGCTCGTCGAGCCTTATCAATTTTACCGAATCAAGGATGTCTTTGATTCTGAAAGTATTTGAACTCGCTCTGAGAGTTGTAAAAACTTCGCAATCAGGGAGGAACTCACGTATTAAGTGACTGCCAAGGAATCCGGTTCCTCCAATGATTAGAATCTTGCGTTTCATAATTCAAGCTCACCAGACCTTCCAGAATGCCTTATCCTCACTCCAAAGTTTATTCATATGTTTGAGATCTCGTTCATGGTCAACACACTCCCAATTCCCAGTGTGTTTAAACACAGAGATTTGATTTTCAGAAGTTAAGGTGTCAAAGGCTCCATATTCCAGGTCACATGACTCGTCTGGCGTCAGGTAGTTAAGCAACATTTTATCAAAAACCATAAAGCCTCCATTGATTAGGCCAGATGAGGTCTGAGGCTTTTCTTGAAATTCTAGCAGTGTGCCATTTTCTTCGATCAGTTCGCCGAATCTTGCTGGAGGATGCACTCCTGAGATGGTAACAATTTTACCCTTCTGATTGTGAAATGTAATGAGATCGGGAATCGAAATATCAGAGAGACCATCGCCATATGTAACCATGTTGATGTCATCGAGATAACGCTCGATTCTTTTCAAACGAGCTCCTTTCAGGGAGTTCAGCCCTGTATCAACAAGTGTGACCTTCCAGTCGGCTTCTTCATTGGTATTGTGAAAAGTGATATCGCCAGAGCCAAGTTCAATGGTGAAGTCGCTTGAGTGCGACTTGTAGTTATAGAAGTAATGCTTAATCACATCAGCCTTATAGCCTAGGCTGATGACAAAGTCCTTAAAACCATAATGGGCATATATTTTCATAATATGCCAGAGAATTGGTTTACCACCTACGGATACCATTGGTTTTGGTATCTGTTCTGTGATTTCGCCTAGTCGAGTACCATAGCCTCCTGCAAGTATCACAACTTTCATGAATTATCCTCTCTGACTCATATGTTCCTTGGCTGAGCAGTCAGCCTCAAATATTTTGTTCAGATGCACAGAGTTGTTGAAGCTCTGGCTCCATTTTCGTGCTTCTTCTCTTGGGATGGGGGTATCGATTAATTGGCGAATCTTATCAGCACTTACTCTCAGATCGGGAGTGAGTCTGCAAACAAATTGTTCCGGTATCTCATGGTGAAAGCCAAATGCCGTATCAACAACTCCTACTCTTCCATTATAGAATATTGACTTAATAAGACTGCCTTCAACTGGAGCCGACCACAGACTGGGGACCAGAACCATCCTACAATGTGTAACATGCTCCTTGAGACCATTCTCCCAAGTCATGGGCCTGAAAATACAGTTTTCTGAAAGAGGGACTCTTGGGCCACCTATCAGATCGTAAATTTCATTTACGTGACATGGGAAGAGTATGCGAAGCTCAGGAATTAAAAATGCGAGTTGAATAGCGTATAACACACCCTTTGCTGAGTGAGTTGCGCCATGATAGACAAGGTCAAATTTCTCATTAGGCTGAGAATCAGCATCTGTAACAACACATTCATTAGTTGACATGCCGACAATTGTGGTCCGAGTTGTCTCCCCGAAATGTTTTTTGAGCATTAACTCCTGCCCTCGTGTCTGGCAGAAAAAGCTAATTTTATGGGCATTTTTCTGAAGGAATAGAAGGAATTCCATGTTTTCTGGAACTGGATAAGGGAGGGGATGAGACCTGCAAATTGGAAGTACCTTTCTAGGATTTCCTAGACACTCCAGGCATTCGCGCATTTCTCCAGCTATATGATTATACGACTGCAGGCAGAAGAATCCATTATCCAGTACATATAAGCGAATGTCGGAGTTGCTTTCTATCAGTTGTTCAACCAACCGATGGCCGAGATATTGTGGGTGCGCGATGACTATTGTCGAGTTGCTGATAGTCCTTATTTGTTCGCGCTCTACCGCCGTAAATTCTTGTCCTGGTAAAGGAGAAATGACGGAAAAGCCGCAGTCGATTGCATGTTGAAACAGAACTCGAAAGAATCTTCCAGAGCCAGAGTTGCCTGGTGGTAATCCCGCAATAAGGTATGCTCCTCCCTCAGGAAAGGGGATAGGACCCTCCGGCGAATTCATATTTTCTGCCATAGACCACCCTGAAAGATGCTAATAATCAACTCTCCAATTGAGATGCAGTTGCCAGGTCATTGGAATCACAAAAGGTTTTTGCTAAATGAGGTATAAATCCGTTCCTCGAACATAGTATGACTGCTACGGCTACTTACGAGAAGAGGAAATCCCCCCGTGTCCTAGCACCAAAACATTATTTGAAAATAGTTTCCTAAAATGTAGCTAGAATGAAAATCAATCCAGCACTTAACTGTAATGGCTGGGTGCTCAATACTATTTTTTGGTGGAATATGAAGGTGAGGGGCTTGTGTTTATCAAGAAGGGACTAAAAAGGTTGGTCCCTAGTAGCGGTGAGACTGCATCTTATGGAACAGTGTCGATGAACGATGCTGATGAGGCAATATCACTCCTTTCGTTGTTCATATGCTGAATGAGTTGCATGAAAAATCTGGAAAAAAAACCTAAGCTTCTCTATTTTCGTTGGCCATTAGATCGTGCCCCTCAATTCGTAAAAGCGCTTTTCGATAGAATATTCATTGATGGCCTGTCTATTCATTTTGACCTAGAGGTTGTTAGTGATAGCGGAGACTATGGTGAGATATGTGACCGTCTCAGCCCAGATATCTGCATGTTTGAAAGTGGCACCAATGGTCTTTTGGCTCCAGAGTTTCAAATTACAAATACATCGGCTCATCCGAATATACCTAAAATCGGTTTCCTTCGCGCGGATCCCATGTGTAATTCAAGGGTAGCTTTTTTCGTGGATATGGAACGGTGGGGAATAGATACATTTTTTACCTATGTAACTGCGTCAGAAGAGTATACTCCAGAGCTGGGCTCTCAGATGTTTTATTGGCCTTTTGCGATAGCACCCCAAATATATCGTGACTATGGTGTTGATAAAGTCATACCAAGTTTGTTCCTCGGAAACAGTGATGCACTGCAGTATGCGTGGCGTAGAGAGAATAAAGAGTTTATTTCTTCCCGTATTCCTACCCTTACCGATAGACACTTAGCATGGGATCCGGAGACGGCGAGTAGAGCTTTGTATGGTGAAGCGTATGCAAAGTTGATTAATGCGGCACAATTCGTGGCAACTTGTGGAGGGATGACAAAAACCTTAGTCAATAAGCATTTAGAGATCCCAGGGTCATATGCTTGTCTCGTTACGGAAGAAATTCCTGTTCTCCATGAATTAGGTTTTAAGGATATGCACAATTGTGTAATGGGGGCTGGTAAACGTCTGGTTGAGAAAATGGAGCATCTCTTAGACTGCCCAGAGCAGTTAATGGAAATTACAAAGGCAGGTTATGAGTTGGTCCATAACAACCATACGCAAGCGCATAGAACCCAGATACGAGATTACTATGATCTTATTCAAGACTTAAGAGCAGGAGAAGAGATTGTTCAAGATACCATTGCGAGTCCCTTGAGAAAGGTTGCGTGTAATAGTGCTAAAGGAACAATCCAAATTAACTCTAAGCCTCTTGACCGAGAGCTCCTTATGCAGGGTTTACAGCAAGAGTTGAGCGGAAATTTTATCCGCGCGATAGAGTTGTATGAGGAATCGCATAGTTTTTGTAATTATTCCTCTGAGCAGCGCTTTCGTCTGGGAAATGTTTACCTACAACTTGGCCAACTCGAGGAGGCCATTAAATGTTTTGCGCAAGATATAGAGCATACTACGCAGGTGATGGGCTCATTGGAACCAGATCCGCTTACCTGGACATACTTTACGCTTTGTTGCCTCATTTCCCAAAATGAAGATACGGTGCGTACCATGCTGAGCAGTTTTCCAAATATGAGGCGTATGGAACGTGAGCGAATCCATTGGCTGGCTTGTCTTGTCTTGGGGGATGACTCGAAAAGAGTGCAGTTCGGGGAATACTTATTTCAGCAGCCACCAGGATATCGTAGAACTATTCAAGTTGAGCCTCAACGCGGGATACTTGAGCAGTTCGAATTCTGGGCCGAAATATGTGCAGTTAATAATGTGATGAGCCTTGCCGATAAGATCAGACTGTTCATTAACGAAGCGCGTGCCATAAACTCGTCCGAGAAGGCACTAAGAGACTTTTTTACAACTTACTGAGATGTGTTTGGTTTTCGAGTTCGCAAAGGCTTCGCTGGATTGCCAGCGACAATCGTGTTTTCAGCTACTGGCTTAATGACAACGCTGCCTATTCCAATTAAGGCATCATCTCCAATCTGAGTTTTGTGAGTAATTGAGGCTTGGGGGGCAATCCAGACGCGCTTTCCAACTTTTACGCTACCACTTACCTCAGCTCCAGCGATAATAAGAGACTTTTCTCCGATGTGGACGTTATGAGCAATAAATACATGATCGTCAATTTTTACATAATCTTCAAGCACCGTGTCATCGAGTGTGCCTCGAGCTATGGCCGTTAATGATCCAACTTCAACGTAATTACCGATGATTACGCTACCAAGATGGGGAATTCTAAGGGGAGTTTCGCTCTCATCAAATTCGAATCCAAATCCTTCTTCGCCAATAATACATCCACTTTTTATGTGGCAATGTGAGCCAATAACGACCGAATCTGCAATTTTTACAAAATCACCTATAGATGTATCTTTCCCAATTTGTACTCCGGCACCAATTACGCAGTATTCTCCAATAGAGACTCCATCAGCTATAACCGCACTAGGATCAATGACTGCGGTTTTTGCAATTTTAGGCGCAGATTTTGAAACAAAAAACTGATGTAGCACCTCAGCAAATCGAAGACGAGGATTCTCACAGAGACAATATGTGAA
>Ga0181585_10002761_pt1 | contig 15559 bp, 14 predicted proteins | sample 071ome_29_FD_132469 | JGI IMG/M metagenome (GOLD analysis project Ga0181585, IMG submission 132469) | Coastal salt marsh microbial communities from the Groves Creek Marsh, Skidaway Island, Georgia - 071407BT metaG (megahit assembly) | ecosystem: Environmental > Aquatic > Marine > Intertidal... | reverse complement strand
TCCTAATATTAAAAGAGGTTGCTTTAAAAAACTTGAATTGTTTGCCATTTAAAATTTACTTTTAAACAATTTCAATCCTGTTATAGAAATTGCACATTTCACTATAATTTTTGAAAAATGGTTCTGAAAATGAATAATAACTTTTTTCATATAGCCTATAGTTCTTTAATAATAAAAAACAGGTCTTAAAAAGATAGGATTTAAGACCTAAGCATACCACCATTCACATTAATTGTTTGTCCTGTAATGTAGCTAGATGATTCAGATGCAAGAAAAGATACAACTTCAGCAACTTCTTCAACAAGACCAAACCTCCCAACAGGAATGTCTTGAGTTAAGATTTCTTTATCTTCATCTTTAATCCAAGCAGTCATGTCAGTTTCAATAATACCTGGTGAAACTGAGTTTGATGTAATCCCTTTCCCGCTATATAGTCTAGCAAGGGACATTGTAAGACCTGTAAGACCAGCTTTTGATGAAGCATAATGCACTTGGTTTACGCCCCCCCATTGACCTCCAATAGAGGTTATATTGATTATTCTTCCCCATTTTTTTTCAAGCATTGAAGGTATTACTTCTTGTGAGAATATAAAAGCTCCGCGCAAATTAATATTTATCATTTGATTCCAATCTTTATCTGTAATTTCAAGAAAATCTTTTGATTGAGAAATACCTGCATTATTTATCAATATATCAATATGTTTAATTTCTGCTAAAATTCCTTGTATTGAAGATCTGCTTGATATATCACAATGAACAGCAATTGCATCTCCATTCATACTATTTATATTCTTAGCTATATCACTGGCTTTGGCTTTTTGATTCATATATCCAATGACAACCTTATAGTCTTCTCTAGCAAGTTTTTTAGCTATAGCTTTTCCAATACCTTGTGTTCCACCTGAAATAAATACAGTTTTTTTCATAGGTAACCTCTTCTCTCTAAATGGCCGGGTTAGCACTCATTCGAATTGATTCGTCTATAGATACAATCAAAATATCATGTTTATCACTATCAAAAAAAGATTGCATATCAACTTCTAATTCTCCTGAAGCCTCCATAACTCTGATATCTGATGCAATCAGAACCTCTTTCAAAGGAAAATAATTCAAGCCCGTGTCAATATTTACAGGATTTCCATGTTGCTGGAATTTTAAACTATGATCTACAATAGTTTGATACCCCCTATTATCCCATAGTATTATCTTCGCCTTACCAATCATGGCTCTAAGATTGGGAAAAGATGAGAGAGCGGTTCTTATTCCGCCATCTCCGATAACACAAATTGACGGTCTTTCGTTTTCCTCAAGCGCGGCACCTAGTGCTGCAGGCAAAGAATATCCCATCGGAGAGTTTGCCCAGGAAGAAAATAACCTCTCTCCCCTATTTCTTTTAAGCCCTAAAGCAAGTGCCACAGCATTTTGACCAACATCAACAAATACATCTGAATTATCGGGCAATGTATTATTGAGTGAATCAATTAAGCCATCAACCGTATAGGTATTTTCAATTTTTGAGCTTTTATTTTTTGAAGTTGTTTTGGCTGCAAACATACCCTCTGGTAGTATGTTATCTTTAGCATGCAATATTTGAGGAGTTGAATTAGTATAAGACATCTTTGATTCAACATATTTACAAAAATCATACAAGAGCCCTAAATATATCTTCTCTAATGGTCCAATTTTATGATTAATAAATTCACTAGGATCAACTGTTAAAGCCCATTTACGTACTGATTGAAACTTTTTACTGCTTGATTCTGAAAGAATTGGGAATGCTCTGGTAGGAATACGGGCACCAAGAATAAATAAATCAGATGCCTCCAAAAGAGTTTTGTTAGCCTTAGGATGTCCAAAAGGTCCTATCATACCATTGTATAAAGAATTTTCTTGTTGGATAGAGTTAACACCAGCATATGTTGATATTATTTTGATGTTCAATATGCTGGCTATTTTTTCAAATAAACCTTTTGGTAGCCATTGAGCACCACCACCAACTAAAATAACTGGATTCTTGGATTCATTCATCTGATTCAATAAGCTTTCAAAGTCTGCATCAGATGAGCTGGGATTAGTATTATGTAATAGCCCTCTACAAAGAGATTCTTCGAACGAATAAAAATCTTGGGGTTTAGTATGAACCTTATCTACAGCGTCCATTTGAGCATCCATTGTTATATCCAATACAGCCGGCCCAGGTCTCCCAGAAACCATAGCTTTAAAGGCCTCCCTAATAGAAGGAATGATCTGAGAAGAATGGTCTACTGTACTAGAGTATTTTGTAAATTGGCCTGATGACTTTATAAAATCTACCTCCTGAAAACCTCGTTGCAGATAAAGATCGAAGTTAGTTTTTTCAAAAGATTTAACTTGTCCAGAAATAAAAAGCACCGGGATTGAATCGAACCAAGATCCAGCTATACCGCTTATAGTGTTAGTGGCTCCAGGACCAGAAGTTACCATAACCGCAGTAGGCATTGAATTGGCTCTAACATATCCTTCTGCTGCATATGAAGCATCTAATTCATGATCGTATGGAATTACTTTAATTCCTCGCTTTTGAGCAGAATCTATGATTGCAGCTATAGCTCCTCCTGTAAAAACAAACACGGTCCTAACACCATGTGCGTAAAGCTCATCTGCAAGATAATCTGCTCCCGTTTTCATATTCATAATAAATACTCCGATTAAATTCTATAAAAATTATCCATACTCTTTAAAAACTATCAACTTAAGAAGAGCACACTTTATCCAAAGTTGAAACTGTTATTTTAGCAATATCTATTAACAGATTTTTTGGCTGATTCATAGAAAAGCGCAAGTGATTAGCTGAAAGTTCTCCAAATGCACTTCCAGGAACACAAGCAATTCCATTTTCTTGTAATAGAATATTTGCAATCTTATCTGCAGAAATAGTTTCACAGTTTATTTTCGGAAATGCATACAAACCAACATCTGAATAATGGCAATCAATATACTTCGATCGATTGATGATATTAATGAATGCATCAGCTCGATCTAACAAGGTTTCTCGATTTAATTCTAGGTCTTTCTTGCAACTTTCAAGAGCAGCAACTCCAGCTCTTTGGGTAAAAATAGGTACACAAGAATTTACAGTTTCTAAATATAAATTGATTTTTTTTATTACTTCTACAGGACCTGCAAGATAACCAAGCCTGAATCCTGACATTGAAAACTCTTTAGATAGACCGCCTAAGATAATACTATTATCTAATTGACGATCAGTTAATGAAAGAGGTGATATTTTGCTAGTCTCATAACCTCTTCTCATTCTTGCATAGGTATCATCACTTAATAGTGCGATATTATTTTTTTTAAGGAGATTGCTTATCTCAATATATATATCATCTCTAATTACTGTACCTGAAGGATTAGAAGGAGAATTAATAATCATTAACCTAGTGGATTTAGAGATCAATGATTTAATTTCATCACTATTTGGTTGGAAGTTATCTTTATAATTAAGACTATATCGCACAGGTTTTGCACCAGAAGCCAAAACTGCTGCTTCAAACGAAACAAATCCTGGATCAGGTATCAGAACCTCCTCACCAGGGTTAACAAGAGCTCTGATAGTGAAGTAAATACCGGAATTTGCTCCGGCAGTAACAACTAATTGGTCAATATTAATTTTAAAACCACGCTCCTCGATATGATGCAGGTTAATAGAATTTCTAAATTCGTTTAGACCCCACGAGCTACCATAGTGAGTTTCTCCGATTTCAAGAGAATGTTTAGCAGCAGCAATAGCCCTTGAAGGTGAATCGAAATCTGGATCTCCAAGCTCCATATGAACAACATTCTTTCCATTACTTTCTAATTTGGCTGCAGACTCTTTTACTTGGAACATCTTTTGTCCTTTTAAAAGACTAGAAACTAACGATAAACGATTATTCATAATTATTTGATTTCAAAAATATCATAATAATGGACATCTTCTGTCCTTATTATTTTAACTGCATGGATGGTAATATTTTGTGAAAAGTTTTTTAAATCTTGAGCAATGAATTCTTCTTTTCCTTCAACGGTTATCAGTACTCTCTTGGTAATTGTCCAGTCTATATTATCCTTGTAAGAAATGCTATTACCAAGAAACTTTATGCCATCTTCTTCAAGCAGCCCGCTACAGAGATGATGTAACTTTATATCATTCCTAGAAGCTAAGAATTCTGTTATTGTACCAGCACCATAAATTAAACCTGGCATATCAAACCAATCATTAAGATGTTGTGATATTTCTCGGGTTATTTCTGTGGTTATTAATTCATCTAACCTAAAATCTTGAGTTACTTTAGTCCAAAGATCTTTTTCATATAAATAGCTCTCACTACTCAATTTTTTATTAGGATTTTGCTTAGTGCTCTTAGCATGATGTTCCAAGAAGTGACCTACTACTCCCACCTCAAAACCCTGCTTAATCGCAATACTATGGTAGAGCAATTCCCCCAATCGATTACTTCCCTCTAAAGGAAATTGATTTAATCTTCTAGAGACTGATGCAGGTATGGCTTGAAAACAACCAGTCATAGAGGTCCTTGGCTCATATTCAAATGGTGAAACTGATTTTACTTTTAGACCTCTGTCGATTGCATCGCTTCTTACAACCCCATCTATTGATATCAACCTATATCCTCTGTCTTGTATTATTTCTCCACCAGGGTAAGTCATTGAAAATCCTAGTATCCTATTTTCCTTCCAATGAGTTAATAAGGCTTGGTCCCATCCTTTTGTGAATAATATATCATCCGCCACCACCAAAATATCCATTCCTGCCATCTCAGATAAAACATTATTTAAAGTGCTCTCTCTGCTTTCTCCTTCCTTAAATAACTTAAGATCAAATGGGATTTGCGTGTTAAGTCTCAGAGACTCAATACAATTCTCAATAAAAGGTGACTGATGGCTCTCAATAATACAAATTTTTAACATTAGGTAGTCTTTTCCATGAGCCACTGTTTAACTTTTTTAGCTCCTTTCCCATCAATTCGACTTTCATTAAGCCAATCAACTATTCTTTTGCTTGGTTCTTGATAGGTATTAATTGCATCAATTAGAGTTTCTCTATCTAGGTCCATGAAATATCCTAAATCAATACAAGCTGGACTTCTTTTACTAAGGACAGAAGACCCATGCGCATTCTCTATCGAATGAGCAACAGACATAACTGGTTTTTTTAAATAAAGACACTCAGCGATACTAGATCCAAAGGTAGATATGACAGAACATGCTCTAGCGATATACTTAATATCGTAATCTTTAATTTTCAAATATTCATTTTCAATAGGCAAATTATCACGAAAAGAAAAAGACTCTCCAACTAAAAAAATTGCGTTAATTTTTTGATCTTTTAACAAATCCCAAAGCCTAAAAAAAACCCCTTCAGGATCACTGCCACCCGTAGTTACAACCACTGGGAAATCTCTAGTAATTGGTCCCATATTCAAAAATTCATCTCTCAGAATAATCCAGTCCCAACCACTCAGTACACGATACCTTTCCTTTTTATTCAACCAAGGGTCAAGAATTTTTTCGTCTAGATGAGCTGCTGGAAACAAAACTCCATCAGCAGCTTTCATGTCATAGGATAAATTTTCTATTAACAGCAATATATTAGAATGTCTTTTCAGTTTTGGTAAAAAGCCTTTTGAGAATTGTTTTTTAATATCTATTATCCAGACAGATTTTGGAAACTTTGATGCCAATGAGATCATAACCACTTCATCATCAAGATCAGGAGGAATTTCGAAAATACGAAACCCAAGTTTATGAATTTTTTTAATAGAATCAGAATGGCGAACTACAAATATGACATCAAAAGAGTTTCGAAATTCCTGACCTAGAGCAAGACAACGCATGAGATGTCCATAACCTATTTTAGGTGAAGCATCGACACGAATAATACAAGTGATCATTTGAATTTATCTCAAGACCCGAGATAAAGATCTAAATAAAAATCAACAAAATTTTTTCCATTAGCTTCCCAATTTCTTTTCATCCTAGAAGGCGGATCCATTCCTATATCTAGAACTACATACCCATCTTTTCCGATTATTATATCAAACTTTAGTAACCAACTTTTCATACCTAAATTCTTACTTAGTTTACTCAATAATTCTAAAATTTTATATTCCTGAAATTGAGGAAAATCCTCTATTCTTATTGGTTTTGCGGTTTCAAAATCATATAGCTCATACCCATTAGGAAATAGATTTAGACGTATACCATGACCCTTATATGTTTTTTGTAAAATGTAATATTCTCGAAAATAACGATCAGGAGTCCATTGAATTTCCTCCTTGATAAGGTCTAATGATTTGCCAGTATATATATGATTGGGGTTTTTACTGTAATCGGACTTTAGGTAAAAATCAGTTTCTGCTGAATAATTACTCAAAGCTTTTTTTAACTCGATAGAATTTCTTATATAGAGTGTTTCTGGGATAGATATTCCATTTTCCTGAAATAAAGGATAAAAAGCTTTTTTATCTAGACAAGCTCTTAAATTATCCATGGAGGGATAAGTAATTCCCAATTGTTTAGATATATAAGAAGCTCCTAGATGAGCAAACTGTGCAGATGCTGTAAATACCATATTAAAGTCCTCTGGGCCTTCTCTAGCAACTGCGATATCTAAACCTTCAAAATCATTATATCCGCATACAATTGCAGAATTAGCGATTTTCATACCAGGAGCATCAGGATTTATATCTGTAGCAACCACAAAAAAACCTCTTTCTTGAAGATTTTCAAGATAAGGAATTTCATTATAATTGCAGCCTAAAAATAAAATCTTTGATTTCATGTTTTTTTAAGGGTATCTCTTATAGATTTCATGGGACGCAAACCATCTGAAGGATCCGTCCTCCAACTTCTATCAGGTAGCTCGGATGAAGAAGGTTTTTTAACTCCCTCACCATCAGCAATTTGTCCATGTCTTACTTGTTTAATTACGTGGCCCATGTTTTTTGGTAACCAACAGTGACCTGACTCAAATTCTTCTCCAGCACCTTCCAGATCCATGTGAAATTCTACAACTTCTGCCCCCCATCTGTTGACCGCTCGATTAATAACACCCGCATCTACCGTATGATCTGACCAGCCTACTTTACATCCAAATTCATTTCTTAGTGTTTCAATTGCCGCCAAATTAGCCTCCTCATATGGAGTCGGATATGCAGAAGTACAATGCAGTAATGTTAAGTTTTTGCATCCATTCTTATTAGTTATTTCAACAGCATGTTGAATCTCTTCCATTGTGGCCATACCTGTAGAAAGAATTAGTGGTTTTCCAGTTTTTACGCAAGCCGCGATCAAATCATCCCATAGCAATTCATAAGAGGCTACTTTATAAAAATCTACATAATCATTAAGTTCATCAACAGCATCTATATAAAATGGAGTACAGCTAAACTGCATTCCTTTTTCCTTGCATCGCTGAGATAAAACTGGCAAAAATTCAATAGGTAGTTCCCATTCTTTGCGCTTAATTGTTTCAGGATTACTTTCAAAAACCTCTTTGGAAAATAACATTTCAGTTTTAAACAATTGAAACTTTACTGCATCGCAACCAATTGCTGCTGATTGATCAATAAATTCTAATGCTCTATCAATACTCTGAGAATGATTTGATGAAACCTCGGATATAAAAAACATAAAATTTAGCTCCCAATAAAAATAGTATTAATTTTGAAGACTGGCCTTTAGGATTTTATCCTCAAGTATTTGTGGAGTATTAGCTGTAAAAACTTTATAACCACGATCTGCTAATAAGGCATCTCCCTCGTTGTAGAAAATTGCTGTAGGTTTTACCTTAATGTCAAGTGGGCCTCTGCTGATGCCAACCGCCATCTCAACTGCTAATTTTAAAAAATCAAAGTTAAAAGCTTTTGGATAAAAAGCCTCAATCATTAGATCGCCACCTATATCAAGATGCACCTCTATCAATTTCAAGTTTTTATTGGAGTCCGAACGGAAAGATATCATAAGAGCCGAACGCTGAATATTAAACTCCGAAATAATATTATGAGCAATATGATGTGCTTGCTGAGTCCAATTATTTAACCCTGAATCGCATGTTTTGTAACCTTTTGCAGATATAGTTCCATCTTTTTTTTCAATATTTATCTCTTCCAAAAGACAAATAGGAAATAATTGGCCATCATTAACAAAACTTATAAGTGAAAAATCTGGACCCTGAAGAAATTCCTCTAACAAAATTTTATTATTAATCGTATTATCAGCTGCATATCTAATAGAAGGTTCAATTTTATCTTTTGAGCGAATGACGCTAACCCCACTTTTACCAATCAAGCTTAAGGCAGGTTTAGCAACAATAGGCAATAAATCACTACTGACCGAATTACAGTTGTTAACTTCGTAAATATTGTAATTAGGTATGGGTATATTTTTTTTTGAGCAGGCTATACGCATTTGATCTTTATTTATTAAGCTTTGAGCTGATTCAACTGGAACTCCAGGAAGATTAAAATGTTTACAAATTTTAGCTGCGCTAATGACTGGAGGTCCAGAACTTCTATTTATCACACCGACCCATTTTAATTTGTTGTCTAATTTTTCTAGCTCTGTGACAATTTGTTCAGCATCATATGTACTTTTGAAGATTTTATGGTCCGCGTGCTCAAAGCCAGGAGCATCTTTATTTTGATCAATTGCAACAATTGTATATCCAAGAGATTTAGCTTTTAGAATTACTGGCAGTTGAAATCTTCCTGCAGCTATGCAAATTACTGCTAAGTTTTTATGTTCTGTAGTTTTCATAAATTTTTTCTGCTCGATTCCAATCATCTATTGTATCTATGTCTTGAACAAGGTGATTGGGCAATTCAATTATTGTGTTATTTTCAGAGAAACCAGTAGGTTTATTTTTCCACTCTTTAGCTTTTGCCCAATAAAATTGTCCGGCATCATGATAGACTTCAGGCAAGTCTTGAGATCTAGAATTATAGTGATCAGGAAAAACCATCTCCAATCCCCCATTGGGTAATTTTTTAAAAGACCTGTATACAGGATAAGAGTATTTAGTGGCAGCAATAACAGCTTTCCATTTTTCTGTTTTTATTAAATCGTAGCCTTTTATTAAATCACTTCCTTGAATCATTGGAGCCGTAGCATAGATACAACAAGCATAGTCTACAGAATCACCAAAATTTTCTAACCATTTAAGCGCATGACCCACAACTTCGTGAGTACCTAAAAAATCTCCTGACAATTCTTTTGGTCTCATGAAAGGCACTTCAGCGCCATAATTAGTTGCGACTTCAGCAATATTTTCACAATCTGTAGAAACGATAACTTTATCAAATAATTTACTATCAATAGCTGCTTTTATTGAATACGAGATGATAGGTTTTCCAAAAAATTTTTTAATATTTTTTTTTGGTATTCTTTTGCTACCTCCCCTTGCTGGAATAACTGCAACTATCATAATGATCCTTTGGTTACTTTAACTATCATGTATTTATATTTTTTTCCGTTTAATTATAAGAAGGATATAGAGTAATATCTGAGATTTATAATATTTTAATATCCTCAATTTAATAAACTATATCTCAATTAACATATTGATCTAAATATAAGTTTGAAATCAATTTCGTTAATTAAAAAGCGACTAATCTAAATAAAAATCTACAGTTAAATGCTGACGAGCAGCAACATGTGTTGCGAAACCATGCATAAAGTGAGTCAAAGCTAACTCTTTTTCTGTTGGAGGTTTTTTATCAATTTTTAATCGTTTGAGGCCAATCTCGTACCACTTTACTCCATTGTTTTTTAATGTCTCAATCGCCTTCATTTGTACCGCATGCCCTAAAGGCTGATCAGATAATTCTCTTTTATATGCCCCCACACTATAGAAACCACTATCTCTAGAATAAGTAAATAGGCCTGCGCCCACCATTACATTGTCTTCTCCAGCCACTGATACAATAAATGATTCCATGGATTCAATCTGTTCTTTTTGTTTATCCCAACTCTCAATTGGTCTAGTTGACCTTCCTGCAACTGACTTATGTAATAACCTGAATTCTTCAAATAATTCATCGGTGACTTTTTCATGAACCTCTACTTTCCACTCTCTTAGTCCTTTGTTAATAAATGGCTTAAAGCTTTTTCTAAACTTTAGACGGATATCCTGAAGACTTAAAGAAAGATCTACAAGAATATGATGAGTAGAGAATACCTCTTTTGCTTTTTCAGCCCACATAAAATACCAACTAGAAAGACCAAAAAACCCAGTATTAACAAACTGACATTGTTTTATTTTAAGTTGTTTTACTAAACTATAAATTAAGTCCTTTAGCTCACTTTCAAATCTTTTCTTAACTCTTCGAGCCACAGTTTGTTTAAAAATTGGTTCAACGATTTCAATACCATTACTACTTAAGATCCATTCTTTTTTTTGATTTTGATGAGCAAGCAAAGGCATTATCCCAATTGCTTCTTTATCCTGATATAGAACAATTGATAAATTAATAGCATTGTTATCTTTATTGTAAGCAACATAATAATTCATCATGCTTAACAAATAATTACAAGAAGGTATTGAATCACAGTTATCAAGAACTTTATGCCATTCTTTTATGTCAGTATTGGAATGTGGAAAATGTTTATTGATAATTTCGTGTAACTTTTTATGCATGGTTAAATATATTCTATTTCAGGGCTTCTAATAAAGTACTTACAACTTTATCTTGTGCCTCAAAACTCATTTGAGAGTATAAAGGGAGACTAATGGCATTGTTGTAGTATTTTTCTGCCATTGGAAAATCTCCATACCTAAAACCCATCTCCTGATAATATGGCTGAGTATGTATAGGAATATAATGAACATTAACACCAATACCACCTTTTCTTAGCGAATTAAATACTTGATCACGAGTAAGTTTGGTATTATCGGTATCTATTTGAATGGGATAAAGATGAAGTGCAGAAGTAACTTTATTAGATTGATGTGGTGTAATAACTGGTAGCGCGCTTAATAACTTGTTGTATCTATTTTTTAAAATATTTCTTTTAGTTACAAATTCATCTACACGACGCATCTGGCTAATACCTAATGCAGCCTGGATCTCTGTCATGCGATAATTAAAACCTAAATTTACTTGTTCATAATACCAAGCACCCTCACTTTCTTTTGTCATTAATCCTGGATCTCGAGTGACACCATGAGTTCGAAATAGCTGCATACGTTCATACAGACTTCTATCGTTTGTAGTTGCCATTCCTCCTTCAGCTGTAGTTATGATCTTGACAGGATGAAAGCTAAAAACAGTAATATCAGAATACTCACACATACCAATTTTATTATTTATGTAGCTACCTCCAATTGCGTGAGATGCATCTTCAATTATCTTAAAACCATACTCTTTACTGAGTGAATAAATCTTCTGCATATCGCATGATTGTCCAGCAAAGTGAACGGGTATAACTATCTTGGGTAACTTATTATCTTGTTTAGCTTTGATTAGCTTTTTTTCTAGAGCTTCTGCGGATAAGTTATAAGTTAATGGATCAATATCAACAAAATCAACTTTAGCTCCACAATAAAGAGCGCAATTAGCAGATGCAACAAATGAGTTTGGACTGGTCCACAATCTATCTCCCATTCTAAGATTTAATGCCAAACAGGCAATATGGAGAGCTGAGGTTGCACTATTGGCAGTTACGCCGTGTTTTGATCCACAATATTCGGCCACAATTTTTTCAAAAAGCGGGCCTTTAGGCCCTTGGGTAAGAAAATCTGATTTAAGAGTTTCAACTACTTCATCTATATCCTCTTTTGAAATTTCTTGGCGGCCATATGGAATCATCATAGAACCTCTAAATTTGAATTTGTTAAAAGGTAAATAAACATAATTTCGTCTCTTATAAAAAATCTTTAAAAGATGGCCAGTCAAAAATGTCATCTTTATGAAAATCTTTTAAAGATTTACATACTCTAAGGGCACGGTCCATTGAAGCACCTTGATTAAGTCCATGTTCATGAAAAACAATAGATTCTGGTTCATAAATTATTTCTCTGCCTTTTAAGGCTTGCTCTCGTGCCCAAAATCTATCTTCGACACCATTTTGGTTTTCATTAAAAGGACAATTCTCCCATGCTTGCCGCTCTATTAATGAAAAAGCATTATGGAAAAATGGGTGTTTCTTATAAATAATTCTTTCCCTCCCGAAAACTGTTATCAAGTCTCTTGTATCAACAGGGTTGCTTTTAACTGTAGGGATTTGTCTTCCATAAACACCAGCTGCATTATATTGACGACGAACAGTAATAAGATTCTCTACAGAATTTGGAGTCAGGAGTTCACAATGAGCAGATAAAATTAGAATTTCATTCTGAGAAGTATTTTTAATTCCAATATTAAGAGCATAGCTATAATTAAATTCAGATTTGTCATAATTAACAATGTAACAGCCTTGTTCTATTGCATATTCTTGAGAGCCATCTGTACTTGAATTATCAACCAAAATAATTTTTGATGGCTTTATGGTCTGCTTTTTTATAGATTCAATTACTCTTGGAAGCCAGTCCATTTCATTTTTACATCGGATTACTACATCATAATTCATAACTACTTAAATACCTGTTGGGTTATGCAGAAAAAATTCATTAGAAACAGAAGTGTTTTGGTGCTTAATTTCTGATATATCCTTGCAGCACATCTGTTCCATAATATTAGATAATTCGTCATGCAAGATATAATGAATATGTTCAGCTCCTTTCTTGCCCAAAGCAGCTATTCCAATCATGAATGGCCTCCCCAACATTACAAAATCAGCACCTAGAGCTAATGCCTTAGAAATATCTTGTCCGGAAGAAAACCCACTGTCAATAATTACAGGAAAATCCTTTCCTAGTTTTTTTCTTATATTTGGTAGCAATTGCAAAGGGCTTGGCACTATGTCTATTTGCCTACCGCCATGATTTGAAAGCCATATTGCATCTACTACAGTTGAAGCCTTCACCGCATCCTCAACATCCAATATACCTTTTAAAATTATTGGCCTATCCCATAATTCTCTTATTTCTTCAACGTATTTCCAGTCAACATATCGGGGCATTTCATTCCAGCCATTATCAATTTTATCTTGAGCAAAGAATTCATATTTTGTCATTGTTCCAAATGATGGCATCCCATGCAACAAGGTAGAAAAAGCCCATGCTGGTTTTGATAAAGCTTGAAAAAATGTTCTAAAGTTTAGTTTTGGAGGAATTGTAATGCCGGCTTTAAGAAACCTTTCTTTTCTGCTGGTGGCAGGTATATCGACAGTAACAACCAGGGCACTGTAATCAGCGTCCAAGGCTCTTTTTATAATATCATCTCTGATTGTTTTATCTTTTGGTGGATATAACTGAAACCAGGCTTTGCCATTTAAATTTGATGCAACTTGCTCCAATGACAGAGATGCTACTGAAGAAAGACAATATGGGATATTTTTCTCAGTACACATTTTAGCAAGAGCAACTTCGGCACCAGGCCAAATCAAGCCTGCAGATCCCATTGGTGCAACACCAAAAGGTGCTGAATATTCCATTCCTACAATGGTTTGTTTTGTAGAGGGTTTAACCGTACCTTTTAAGTATTTAGGTGTTAAAAATACGTGATTGAAGATATCAGCATTACCTTTTACAACTTTGTCATTTGCAGTACCTGAAAACAGATACTCTGAGCAAAAGAACGGAATTCTCTTTATTGCTTTCTCTTTAAGATCAAGCACTCTTGGATATTTATTTTTCATTTAAGTTTAATAATTCAGTAATCCTAAATTTATTTGAGGGCGATAGCTGCCAATTTTTCTATCAAGTCGAAATCCTCTTGTGACTTTAGCAATATACTGCTCCAGATTGATGATTCTATCATCTTTGTTGAATCATTAAATAGTTGACCGTTTGCTAGCATCTCTATTTCATTTTTATGCCAAGACATCATAGAGTAATTGAAAGACAGGACTGGGGTCATATCTTGAGTCTTTGCAAAGTTTTGATCCCATTTATAATTTATTGGTTCTCCTTGAAAAACAGCATGTACCTGATGTTTGGAGACAGCTACAGATGAAGAAGCATTATCATCAATTGTTTTATTAAAAAAATTTTTAATATCTGTGAGTGTTTGTAATGGTGAAACTGTGTTAAGCCAAAATACTCGATCGCAATCATATTTCTTGAAAAAGTCTAGAACCACCATTTCACTTGTTGCTTCTGAAGAAGCTAGTTTCGATTCTCTTAAATAAAAATCAATATCATATTTTGTAATTACAGACTCTAAATCAGGATCATCAGTATTAAGAACAACTTTATCAAATAAGTTTACAGACAATGCTTTTTCAATAGCCATTTCATAAACTGCATTACCATTAATCTGGAGATAGTTTTTTTTAGCAAGTCTCTGAGAACCCTTTCTCACTGGTATCATACAAATATTCATATCAATATTCCTTCCTTATATTTTTTTGAATAATATAGTTGCACTGCAGATAATTTATTTTAATGTTTCTATTTTTTGCCAGTTAGAGTCATTTTCAAGGCTGCGATGAGCAGCCTCAACGACTATCGTGCTAATAAGAGACTCTTGAAAGCTTGGTCTTTCAATTTGCAAATCTGATAACTTTTTCAGTCCATCCTTTAGAGCTATAATATCATTTAAAAAAGTGATAATACTTTCAATGCCATATCCGCGCCAATGGATATTTCCATCTTTAGAGCCATATGGCATACAAAAATCAGGATTAATATGTTCAACACCAAGGTCATCAGTATTAGTTCTTATTCCACGTTCTTTTTGGTCAGCTTCATATCTACCTTTTGTGCCAACAAATTTTATTTTCTGATCTGACATTGCTGTACTATTTTCAGGATCAATCCAATTTGTAATTAAAGTTTCAGTAAATGGGGCTCCGTTAGGCATTTCCCACTCAATCATGCATTGAATTGAATCAAAGGCATCGATTTCGTGCTGAATAATTTCAGACTTTTGGCCAATTGCCATAACTCTCTTTGGAGATGCACCAGTTACAAATCTAACAACATCAATGTAATGAACTCCTAGATACTGAAGAACACTTGTTTGTGATGCCCAATCTTTAAAAAATGAGATCGGAACTGACTTCCGTTGACTGTACTCAACCCAGCAATTTAACGGTGTTCCAAGAGCGCCTGATTTAACTTTATCACGAAGTATGATATTAGATTTATCCCAGCGCTTATGAAATTCAACAGCACCATAAAGATTATTTTTTTGAGCTAAATTTGTTAGTTGGAGACCTTCTGCGTAGGTTGGTGTGAGAGGCTTAACTACGAGAGTATGTAACCCCGCTTCAAGACAATCTTTTGTAATTTGGTAATGTAAATGATCTGGAACAGCAATGATTGCACATGCAAGACCTTTAAGATTTTTTAATACCTTTTTATAGGTATCCTCATTTTTTGAATCATTTTCTGGATAAGCTCTAACATTAACTTTGACTCCAGTTTTAATCTCTAAACCATTAACTTTTTTAAGAAGTTCTTTTGAAGATTTGT
>Ga0181585_10002740_pt1 | contig 15614 bp, 12 predicted proteins | sample 071ome_29_FD_132469 | JGI IMG/M metagenome (GOLD analysis project Ga0181585, IMG submission 132469) | Coastal salt marsh microbial communities from the Groves Creek Marsh, Skidaway Island, Georgia - 071407BT metaG (megahit assembly) | ecosystem: Environmental > Aquatic > Marine > Intertidal... | reverse complement strand
GCAGAATTATCAAATGTTTGATGGGTAATAACTTGCTGTTCTTTGGGCTCTTCAGCTATAGGTTTATTTTTGGGTAAAGCATCTTTGGCTTTATCCATAAAATTAAACTTTTTTTTGGTAACAACAACTACATTAGGTTTGTTTTTATTACCATATTTATTATCAGACATTAATTTTACTCTTTATTTGTTAAATGCTATATCTCTTGCACTCATTATTAATTCATCAATTTTTTTATCATCGTCAATTATATCTTGAGAAATAATATCTTTAAATTCATCGCGTGATAAGTCAGCTAAATCATCAATTTTAACGATGTTATTTTGCTTAAGATTAAAAGCTATAGTAGGTGTAATATTTTTTACATTTAATAACTCATCAGCTAATTCAAGTTTTTCCCATTTCAATTTTATATATGTTTTAGATTTAGAAAATTTTTCTGCATTTGCTGTAAGCTCTTCCGCTTTTTTTATGTCAAAACCTTCAATAGTCGCTAAATTTTCAGAGCCAGCCATAATTATTTCTTCTACCTCTGATACACCTTCTGCAATTAATACTCTTGCAGAAAGGTCATCAAGCTTAAGATGCTTGGTAAATAACTCGTAAGTTTTTTCGGCTTCCTCTTTTCTAATTCTTGACTCTTCTTCTTCTGTTAAAATATCAATTTTCCAACCTGTGAGTTTTGATGCTAGACGAGCATTTTGTCCTCTTCTTCCAATAGCTATGCTATAATCCTTTTGTGATACAACTGTTTCTATTCTATTGCTTTCTTCATCAATTACAACCTTAAGAACAGTTGCTGGAGTTAAAGCATTAACTACAAAAGTAGCAGGATCATCAGACCATTCAATAATATCAATCTTTTCACCTTTTAATTCATTAATAACAACCTGAACTCTTGAACCTCTTACACCAACACATGCTCCAACAGGGTCAAGATTAGACTCAACTGATTGCACTGCTATCTTTGCTCTTGCACCAGGCTCTCTAGATATTGATTTTATTTTAATAATACCATCATATATTTCAGGAACTTCTTGAGTAAATAGCTTTTCCATAAATTCATTAGAAGTACGCGACAAGTAAATTTGTACACCATGATCTTTTCTTATAACTTCTGATATACAAGCTCTAACTCTGTCATTTTGCTTTAATGTTTCGTGAGAAATAATACCAGATTTATCTAGAAATGCCTCTACTCCATTCACATCAAGTAATACACCTCTTGGACTAACTTTTTTTACAATTCCACTTACGATAGTTCCTTCTTTACCACTAAATTGATCAAATTGCTTTTCTTTTTCTGCTATTTTTACTTTTTGAAAAATAACTTGTTTTACAACTGAAGCTACTAATCTTCTAAGATCAATTGGAGGCAAATCTTGTGTTACATGATCTCCTATTGATGCAACAGTTTTATCTCCTGTTGACTTTTTTACTTGCTCAAGAGAAATTTGAGTAAGAGAATCTTCAACTTTTTCAACAACTTCTAATCTTCTATATATTCTAAATTGTCCTGTTTTGCGATCTATTTTGGCATTAATATCATATTCAGCTCCATATTTTTTTCTTGCCGCTACTTTAACTGCTTGCTCCAAAGCATCAATTACTGAATCAACTGATATTCCTTTTTCAGATGCTACTGATTCTGCAATCTTTATTAATTCTGTATTACCTGATATGTAACTCACTTTAAACCTTATGTGTAAATTAAATAAAAAAAAGACGAGTAACCTCGTCTTAAGCTCTATTTTATATTTTAATTTTTATTTAATTGCAATGATTATCTTGAATGTTTCTTTTGCTTTTCCTTTTTCTTTAACAACGAAATATAATGTTCAATCATCTTTTTGATTGGTAAAGGAATTTTCTCTTCTTTAGTATATTTTTTAAGCAATGTTACGCTTAATATTTTTTGTTTAAATAGTTTTTCAATTAAATTTTTTAGAGAGATTGTAAATTCAGATAATATATCCTTTTCTGATTTATGGGGGTCATGCATTTTGTGAATTTACTTTTAACTTGTTACTGCATTTTGCCAAAGAATTAATAATTTCAGCTATATATTTAGCCAAATCTTCTTTTAATTCAGTATTATTACTATCTTTTAATATTTTAATATAGCTTTCTGAAAGCAATTCAGAAAAATGAACTGAATTAATAATAAAAGGCTCAATAGCTTTTAATTTATCCAAAGCATCATTTAAATCATCATTATTTTTAACTGTTTGTAGCAATTTTTCTGCTAGATTAAATAGCTCTATAATATTTTGGTATGTTAACTCTTGCTCTTTTGTAGCCATTGTATATTTTGCTCTTAATTTATTTATACGAGTTTTTTAAAATTATGTCAATTCTAGATACAGAATATACTCAAATATTAAAAGAATCAGGAGCATTAAAAGAAGGACACTTCGTTTTATCCTCTGGCTTACATAGCCAATATTATGTTCAATGTGCATTAATCATGTCTAACCCATATTTTGCAAAAAAAATATGCACAAATTTGGTTAATAAAATTAAAAAAACTATTGATATTACTCAAATAAATAAAATTATTAGCCCAGCAATGGGTGGAATTTTAGTTGGTTATGAAATAGCAAGACAATTAGAAATTCCAAATATCTTTCTTGAAAGAATAGATAAAAAATTTACCTTAAGAAGAGGTTTTAATATTGAAAAAGAAGATAAAATATTAGTTATAGAAGATGTTTTAACTACAGGAAAATCATCACTAGAAACATATGACCTAATTAATAAATATGAAGCAAATATATTGGCTGAGGCTTGCATCATTAGAAGAAACCCTGATATAAAACAATTAAATAATGTCCCAATTATTCCATTAATTGACCTTGATTTTCCTACTTATACTGATGATAACATCCCTAGTTTTTTAAAGGACACTCCTATTGAAAAGCCTGGAAGTAGATTTATAAAGAAATAATTTAATTAAGATTTATTCTGCTTAAATAATGCAGCTCCAATATCATTTCTGTGATATTTATCTTCCCACTCCACTAATTCTGCTGCTTGATATGCTTTGGCACGAGATTCTTCATAAGAGTTTGCGATAGCGGTAATATTTAAAACTCTACCACCATTAGATAGTAATTTATTATTTTCTTTTATAGTTCCTGCGTGAAAAATATTCACATTTTCAATATTATCTAATTTAGATAAGTTAATCTCAGCACCTTTTTTATAGCTGTCTGGATAGCCATTTGCAGCTAACACTAAGGTAATAGCCTTTTCAGTTTTAAATTTTATTTCTATATTTGCTAAATTACCTGAAATTACAGCTAAACATATTTCTAAAAAATCAGTATCTATTCGTGATAAGATTGTTTGCGCTTCAGGATCACCAAATCTAATATTATATTCTATAAGATAAGGAGTCTCATTATTTATCATCACACCTGCAAATATTATGCCTTTATATGGTTTACCCTTTTCTTTTAAATAATTAAATGTTGGCTCTAAAATATCCTTAACAATCTTTTCTTCTACAGATTTTGTTACAAAAGGACTTGGAGAATAAGCTCCCATTCCACCTGTATTCTTACCTGTATCATTATCACCTATTCTTTTATGATCTCCTGCACTGCCTAATATTTTAAAATTTTCACCATCTGAAATCGCAAAAAAACTTGCTTCAATTCCAGTTAAAAATTCTTCAATAACTAATTTGTCATTATTACCAAATTTACCCGAAAAAATATCCTTTACAGCCTCTTCTGCATCTTGATAATTTTCGGCTATTATAACCCCCTTACCAGCAGCTAGACCATCTGCTTTGATAACTTGGGGATATTGTGTTTGAGCTAATAGATATTTTATTGCCTCTTCTGCATTATAAAATACTGCATATTTTGCTGTCTTTATATTTGCCTTATCACAAATTTCTTTAGTAAATGCTTTTGATGATTCAAGATTTGCTGCATAGCTATCACAACCTAGCACTTTTATGTTATCTGCTTCAAGATATTCAGTTATTCCATCAGCTAAAGGCTGCTCAGGACCTATTATAACCAAATCTATATTTTTCTTTTTGATAAATAGTTTTATTGCAGAAAAATCTGATAATTTTATGCTATTTTCTATTATAGCGATTTCTGCTATGCCTGCATTTCCTGGTATAGCATATATATTTTTAGTTTTTGATGATTTAGCAAGAGACCAACAAATTGCGTGCTCTCTTCCGCCACTACCTAAAACTAATAAATTCATAACTATGCTGAAGCCTCTTCAATATTCTCAACTTCTTTAACTTCTTCCTTATCTTTTACTGTGCTTTTAGCCTTGTTTTTAGCATTAGAATTTTCAAGATCTCTTTTGAAAGCTTCTTTTTTTACTTGGCTTGTATAATAACCTGTTCCAGCAGGTATTAGATTACCAACAATAACACTTTCTTTTAAACCTCTTAAATGATCCCTTTTTCCAGAAACAGCGGCTTCTGTAAGAACTTTTGTAGTTTCTTGGAATGAAGCTGCAGAGATAAAAGAATTAGTTTGAAGAGCAGCCTTTGTAATACCTTGCAATATTGCGCTAGCTGATGCTTTTTTATATTTTTCTTTTTCGGCTTTTTTATTAATTTCTTCGAATTCATCTTTACTAAGAATTTCTCCAGGAATTAAAATTGTTTCACCTGCATCTGTTACTTCTACTTTTTTAAGCATTTGTAGTAGGACAACTTCAATATGTTTATCGTCAATCTTTACTCCTTGTAGGCGATATACTTTTTGTACTTCTTTTACCATATATTCAGATAATGCTTCAACACCTTGAACCCTTAGAATATCATGAGGAACTGGGTTTCCATCCATCAAAAGATCACCTTGACCAACATAGTCACCTTCATTAACCGCAATATGCTTTCCTTTAGGTACTAAATATTCTACATCTTGGATATCTGTATTATCAGATTTAATGATAATTCTTCTTTTAGACTTATAGTCTTTTCCATAGATTACTGTACCAGATATTTCACTAATAATTGCGTAATCTTTTGGCTTTCTTGCTTCAAATAACTCCGCAACTCTTGGAAGACCACCTGTAATATCTGATATTTTTGATGATGCTTTAGGAATTCTTGCGAGAACGTCACCTGCATGAACTTCTTGTTCATCGTCAACATTTAATACTGCATTAATAAATAAGAAATATCTAGCATCTATACCAGTTTTTAGTTTTTTAACTTCTCCTTTTTCATCTTGAACAACAAGACGTGGCACTAGATTACTGCTATTTTTAGATATTTTCCAATCTATTACTACTTTATTTGATACACCTGTTGCGATATCAGTTTCATCTTTATATGAAATATCAGGATTTAAATCACGATATTTTACCTTACCAGAAACTTCCGAAATTATAGGAATGTTATATGGATCCCATTCAGCAATGTGATCACCTCTCTTAACTTTGTCTCCATCTGAGAATTTTAATCTTGAACCATATGGTAATTTATGTCTTGCAATTTGAGCACCATTTTTACCTATCAAACTTACAAATCCAGATCTATTAAGAACCACTTTTCTACCTGCAGAATCTTCAACAAAATTAGCTTTTTCAAGCTTTACTGTAGCATCTGTTGGAGCATCTATGGATGACTGCTCTGCACCTCTTTGTGCAGCACCACCAATATGGAATGTTCTCATTGTTAATTGTGTTCCAGGCTCTCCAATTGATTGAGCAGCTATAACTCCTACTGCATCACCAATATTTACTATATCACCTGTAGATAGATCTCTTCCATAACATTTTGCACATACACCGTATTTTGCTTTACATGTTAGAGCTGATCTCACAGCTAATGAATCTGTTCCAAATTCATTAATCTTCTCTGCTATATCTTCATCTATTAACTGATTTTTAGAGACAATTTTTTCTTTTGTTTTAGGGTTAACTAAATCTTGAGCTGAAACTCTACCTAAAATTTTGTCAGCCAATGGCACAATTACGTTTACACCCTCTATTTCACTTCTAACTGTAATGAAATCATCTGTTCCACAATCAGTTTCAGAGATAATGCAATCTTGTGATACATCTACTAATCTTCTAGTTAAATATCCAGAATTTGCTGTTTTAAGAGCTGTATCAGCTAAACCTTTTCTGGCACCGTGGGCTGAGTTAAAATATTCTAGAACTGTTAATCCTTCTCTAAAATTTGAAGTAATTGGAGTTTCTATAATTTCACCACTAGGTTTTGCCATTAAACCTCTCATACCAGCAAGCTGCTTAATTTGTGATGCAGAACCTCTTGCCCCAGAATTTGCCATCATAAAAACGGAATTAACTTCTTCGCTATGATGTTGATCTTGTTTATCTTGTTTTGATGAAATTTGTTTCATCATGTCATCTGCTACTCTATCAGTACATAATGACCAAGCATCAATTACTTTATTATATTTTTCACCAGAAGTAATTAATCCATCTGCATATTGCCTTTCAAATTCTTTAACTTCTGCTAAAGTAGCATCAATATGTGTAAATTTACTATCTGGAATTATCATATCATCTTTTCCAAATGATATTGCAGATTTTGTTGCATGTTTATATCCAAGAGACATAAGCCTATCACAAAATATTACTGTCTGTTTTTGACCGTAATTACGATATACTAGATCTATTAAGTTACTAATTTGCTTCTTAGTCATTATTTGATTTATGTGATCAAAACTTAATAAATTACCTTCAGGTACTATTTGAGATATAATTACCCTTCCCGGTGTTGTATCAATTGTCTCACCATTTAATCTATATTTAATTTTACTATGAATTGATACTGATTCATTTAAAATTGCATGCTCAATTTCTGAGATATCACTAAAATATTTACCTTCTCCAACAGAATTAGCTATTTCTAATGATAAATAATATAGACCTAAAATAATATCTTGGGATGGTACTATAATTGGTTTACCATTTGCTGGGCTTAGAATGTTATTAGTAGACATAATAAGCACTCTTGATTCAATTTGTGCCTCAAGTGAAATAGGAACATGTACAGCCATTTGATCTCCATCAAAATCCGCATTAAATGCAGCACAAACTAATGGGTGCAGCTGTATTGCCTTACCTTCTACTAGAATAGGTTCAAAGGCTTGAATTCCTAATCTATGAAGTGTTGGAGCTCTGTTTAGTAATACTGGATGCTCTCTGATTACTTCATCTAGAATATCCCAAACCTCAGGTGCCTGAGTTTCTATATGTTTTTTAGCAGCTTTTATTGAATTTGTTATACCATATAATTCCATTTTGGAATAGATAAATGGCTTAAATAGCTCTAATGCCATTTTTTTAGGTAATCCACATTGATGTAACTTTAATTCTGGACCAACAACAATTACTGATCTTCCAGAGTAATCAACTCTTTTTCCTAGTAGATTTTGTCTAAAACGACCTTGTTTACCTTTTAACATATCTGTTAAAGATTTAAAAGGTCTCTTGTTAGAATTTTTAAGTGATCTTGCTCTTCTGCCATTATCAAATAATGCATCTACAGATTCCTGGAGCATTCTTTTCTCATTTCTGATAATTATTTCAGGAGCTTTTAACTCAATTAATCTTCTTAATCTGTTATTACGATTAATAACTCTTCTATATAATTCATTTAAATCTGATGCAGCAAATCTTCCTCCATCTAACATTACTAATGGTCTAATTTCAGGTGGAATTACAGGTACTACATCCATAATCATCCATTCTGGCTTATTTGATGATTCTAGAAATGCTTCAATTAATTTTAGTCTTTTAACAACTTTTTTTCTTTTTGCTTCAGATGTTTCTTCCTTTAATGCCTTTCTTAATTTTTTTTGATCTTTATCTAGGTCTATATCTGCTAGCATTTTTTTGATTGCCTCCGCACCTATACCAACGTCAAATGAACCTTCTCCATATTCCTCATTTGCAGCAGCAAATTGTTCTTCATTTAGTGTTTGACCATATTTTAGAGCAGTTATACCTGGTTCAGTTACTATGTAAGATTCAAAATATAAAACTTTTTCAATATCTTTTAGGGTGATGTCTAAAAGTGAAGAAATTCTTGATGGTAGTGATTTCAAAAACCAAATATGAGCTACTGGAGCAGCAAGATCAATATGCCCCATTCTTTCACGCCTTACTTTAGATGATGTTACCTCAACACCACATTTTTCACAGACAATTCCTTTATATTTTATACGTTTATATTTACCACATAGACATTCATAATCTTTAACTGGACCAAATATACGCGCACAGAATAAACCGTCGCGTTCAGGTTTGAATGTTCTATAATTTATTGTTTCAGGTTTTTTTACTTCACCAAATGACCATGATTTTATTTGTTCTGGGCTAGCTATAGATATTTTAACAGTGTTAAAATCATAACCTGCCGGATTATTAATAAAGTTGAATGCAGCTTGAGATGGTCCAGTGCTCATAATTAATACCTTATTTTTTAAATTATTCTTGTTTTTCTAAATCTATGTTTAGACATAGTGATTTTAACTCCTTGATCATAACGTTAAATGACTCCGGAACTCCATAATCAAAATTACTATCACCTTTCACAATTGATTCATATAGCTTTATTCTACCTGCAACATCGTCTGATTTTACAGTTAGCATTTCTTGAAGAGTGAATGATGCACCATATGCTTGAAGTGCCCAACATTCCATTTCACCAAATCTTTGACCACCAAAATGAGATTTACCTCCTAATGGCTGCTGTGTTACCAGACTGTATGGTCCTATAGAACGAGCATGAATTTTATCATCAACAAGGTGATGAAGTTTTAGCATATAAATATATCCTACTGTTACATGTCTATCAAATTTTTCACCAGTTTTACCATCAAATACTTGCATTTGACCTGATTTATTTAGACCAGCTCTTTCTAATGCCGATACAATATCAACTTCTTTGGCTCCATCAAATACTGGAGTAGCAACAGGAAGACCTCTTTCTAAACCTTTAGCAAAGCCCTTAAGCTCTTCATCGTTAAGTTCGTTAATAAAGTTAGTAGCATCGCTATTTTCATATGCTTTAATAGCTTCTTTTCTAAGAGAATCATAATCAGCTTTGGCCTGAATATTATCAACCATCTTTGCTATATTTTTACCTAATGTAAAATTTGCAAATCCTAAATGAGTTTCTAATATTTGCCCTACATTCATTCGTGAAGGTACACCTAGTGGATTAAGCAATATATCAAGCGGAGTTCCATCTTCTAAATATGGCATATCTTCAATTGGAACTATTTTAGAAATAACACCTTTATTTCCATGTCTTCCTGCCATTTTATCTCCAGGTTGTAACCTTCTTTTAACCGCTACAAATACTTTTATAGATTTTAATACTCCTTGCGGAAGATCATCGCCACTTTGTAATTTGTCAATATCCTCAACTAAATCTTTTTCAAGTTGATTAATTGTAACATCGTATTTTTTTACTAATTTTTCAACTTTTTCATTTAGCTTGTCATCTTTTAAAGATAATTTTCTTATATTAGAGATAGTAATTTCATCAAAATCTTTTTCTTGTAATTTTACACCAGCTTTTAATTTAGCAATTGATTTTGAGATCTCTTTATCTAGGGATATATCCTTAATTCTTGTTATAAGATGCTTATCAATAATTTTAACTTTTTCTTCTAGATCAGTTTTTAATTTAGAAATTCTTTGTCTTTCTATTGATATTGTTCTTTGGTCTTTTTCAACACCTCTTCTAGTAAAAACTCTAATATCTATTACTGTACCAACTACTCCTGGTGGTACGTATAATGATGAGTCTTTAACTTCAGCAGCTTTTTCACCGAATATTGCTCTAAGTAACTTTTCTTCAGGTGTTGTAGGTGACTCACTTTTTGGCGTAACTTTTCCTACTAAGATATCACCACCTTTAACTTCTGCTCCAATATTTACAATACCAACTTCGTCTAAATTTCTTAGAGATTCCTCACCAACATTTGGTATATCTCTTGTAACTTCTTCAGAACCTAGCCTAGTGTCTCTAGCAGTAATTTCATATTCTTCTATGTGAATAGAGGTAAAAACATCGTCACTTACTACTTTTTGCGACATTATTATTGAGTCTTCAAAATTATAACCATTCCATGACATGAAGCCAACCAGAACATTTCTTCCAAGCGCTAATTCACCGTTTTTAGTGCTTGGCCCATCTGCTATAACATCACCTTTTTTAATTTTTTGACCAACTCTTACAAGTGGCTTTTGGTTAATACATGTATCTTGGTTTGACCTTTGATATTTTTCTAAATCGTAAATTTTAACTATTTCATCACTATCTTTATCTTCAACTCTTATGAAAATTTTTGATGAATTAACTTTTTCTACTATACCATTATGTTCTGATGTAACACATGCTGATGAGTCAGCAGCTACAGTTTTTTCCATACCAGTTCCTACAACCGGTGAATCAGGGTATAATAATGGAACAGCCTGACGCTGCATGTTTGAACCCATTAGAGCTCTATTAGCATCATCATTTTCTAAAAAAGGGATTAATGATGCAGCTACAGATACAACTTGCTTAGGTGAAAGGTCGATTAAGTCAACTTTATTTGAAGGAACCATCATGTAGTTTCCGTTATATCTACAATTATGCAACTCTGATTTAAAGCTACCATCTTTATTAAGCTCTTCATTTGCTTGCGCGATGATATAGTCAGTTTCTTTAGTGGCAGATAAATAGATTACTTCACTTGTAACTTTACCATCTACAACTTTTCTATATGGGCTTTCAAGAAAACCATGCTTATTAACTTTTGCATATGTTGCAACAGAATTTATTAAACCAATATTTGGACCTTCTGGTGTTTCTATTGGACAAATTCTTCCATAATGGGATGTATGAACGTCTCTTACCTCAAAGCCAGCTCTATCTCTTGATAAACCACCTGGTCCTAAAGCTGAAAGCCTTCTTTTATGTGTAATTTCGGATAATGGATTAGTTTGATCCATAAATTGAGATAATTGAGATGTACCAAAAAACTCTCTTAATGTTGCTGATAATGGCTTAACATTTATTAACTCTTGTGGAAGCACAGTATCTATTTCAACTGAATTCATCCTTTCTTGAATTGCTCTTTGAACTCTAACAAGACCAATTCTAAATTGATTCTCTACTAATTCACCAACTGATCTTACTCTTCTATTACCTAAATGATCAATATCATCACTATCAGCATTAGTTGCTTTAAGCTCTACTAATGTTTTTATAACAGAAATTGCATCATCTTGAGTTAGCAATGTAACATCTTCTGGAATATCTAATCCTAATCTTTCATTTATTTTTGCTCTACCAACATTTGATAAATCATATTTATCTTCAGTAAAAAACAAGGAGGTGAATATTTCTTTAGATGCTTCAACTGATGGTGGATCACCAGGTCTTAATACTTTATATATATCAATAAGAGCTTCATCCTGGGATGTATTTTTATCTGCAGCTAATGTATAATATATAAATGGATAATTATCGCCTGTTAAGCTGATTAAGTCTAACTCCTTAGCATTTAGAATCTTATCAATATTATCTTCATTTATAGATGTACCAGCTTTTATTTCTTCTCCATCAATAGAAATATTATGAGAAGTTATTAAACCGGATAGATTTTCAGGCTTGATTAAAATTTTATCAAGCTTTTCATCATTTAGCTTTTTAATTAGAAGGGCCGTAATTTTTTCACCTTCTTTTATTTTAACCTTACCATCATTAGCTGATATGATATCATGTTTTGCAAGGTTACCTTTTTCTGACTTTATATCAAAATTTACTTCAAAACCTTTTGAAGATTTTGTATATTTTTTGGATTTGTAGAATGTTTTTAATATTTCTTCAGTTGAAAGACCAAGTGCTCTAATAAATGTAGTACCAAGGATTTTTCTTTTTCTATCAATTCTAAAATATAATAAATCTTTAGTATCAAACTCAAAATCTAACCATGAACCTCTGTAAGGTATAATTCTTGCTGAATATAATAATTTAGTTTGGTTAGTAGCTTTACCTTTATCATGATCAAAAAATACACCTGGAGATCTATGCAATTGAGATACTATAACTCTTTCGGTACCATTAACAATAAAAGTACCTTTTTCAGTCATTAAAGGTATGTCACCGAAATATACTTCTTGCTCCTTAATTGATTTTACTTCTTTTGAGCCTGTATCTTCATCAATAACCCAAACAATAAGTCTAAGAGTCACCTTTATCGGCGCCGCAAATGTTGCTCCCCTTTTAATTGACTCTTGCTGTGAATATTTAGGCTTATCTAGCCTGTAACTAACAAACTCAATTGATGATAAACCTGTAAAATCATTAATTGGAAAAACAGATAGAAACACCTTACCAAGACCATCCTCTAAAGATACATCATTTGGATTAAATAATGATCTATATGAGTTTTTTTGAATCTCTATAAGATTAGGCAAAGGTATTGTATCACCTATTTTACCATAGCTTTTACGATAGGTTATGGCATCTATATTTCTATTTTGAGTTTTCATTATTATAGTGATTTAGGTTATAAGAAGTAAATAAGCAAGGTTGCTTAATTATTTAAGCTCTACTTTTGCTCCAGCAGCTTCAAGAGCTTCCTTCATTTTTTCAGCTTCTTCCTTAGGAACCGAACCTTTAACTTCTTTTGGTGCAGCTTCTACTAAATCTTTTGCTTCTTTAAGACCCAAACCAGTAATCGCTCTTACTTCTTTGATAACATTAATTTTTTTATCTCCTATTTCCGCAAGAACAACAGAAAAATCAGTTTTCTCTTCAGCAGCTTCAGCACCTGCAGCGCCTGCAGCACCTGCAGCAGCAACAGCAACTGGAGCAGCGGCAGTTACACCCCATTTTTCTTCTAGTAGTTTTGACAATTCAGCAGCTTCTACTACTGAAAGAGCAGATAAATCATCAACAATCTTATTTAAATCAGCCATTTTATTACCTTTATAAATTATTTATTAGCATATGCATCTATTACACCAACACAATTAGTTGCAGGAGCCTTAAGCACACATGCAATTTTTGTTGCTGGAGAATTGACTAGACTAATTAGCTTAGCCCTAATTTCATCTAATGTTGGCATTTTGGAAATATTTATTATTTCCTCTTTATCAATATTAGATTTATTATAAGAACCAGCTTTGATCACTAATTCTTCGTTCTTCTTAGCAAAATCAACCATAATTTTTGCAGCTGCGACTATATCGCTTGCAAATATTAATAATGAAGGACCAACAAGCTCTGATTTTAAATCAGAAAATTCAGTTCCTTCAACGGCTATTTTCGCCAAAGAATTCTTAACAACTTTTACAGTCACATCATGTTCCTTTGCGCTAGATCTTAAATCATTAATTTGAGAAACATTTAAGCCTGCATAATGCGCAACTAGAATTATTGAGTTATTTTTAAACTCTGACTGAAGATTTTCAACTAATATTTTTTTTTCTCTTATATTCATTTTTTATACTAATGATGATAATGATATTTCTACACTTAAACCTTGGGTTGAACTTAGATATAATCCTTTTATATAAGATCCTTTTGCTCCTGATGGTTTTGCAGATTTTACAGCGCTATAAAGTGCAGAAAAATTACTTCCTAACTTTTCTAAACTAAAACTAGCCTTACCAATTACAGTGTGCATAATACCAGCTTTATCTAGCTTTATTTCAACTTGACCATTTTTTGCATTTTTTACAGCTTTTGCAACATCTTGGGTTACAGTTCCAAGCTTTGGATTTGGCATCAATCCTTTTGGACCTAGTATCTTACCAAGCTGACCAACTTTTGCCATCATATCAGGAGTTGCAATACAAATATCAAAATCTGTTTTACCTTTTTTTATTTCATCTACTAAATCATCTGCACCAACATAATCAGCTCCCGCTTTTGATGCATCTTCATGTTTAGTACTATTTGCTATTACTGCTACTTTGATTTTTTTACCAAGACCTTCTGGCATTTGTACAACTTCTCTAATGTTTTGATCTTGATATTTTGGATCAAGATTTAATTTAAATACTACGTCAATTGATTCATCAAATTTAGCAGTTGAATTATCTTTTATTAACTTAAGACCTTCGTTAAGGTCATATTGCTTATTAGCGTCTAAATTTTCAGCTATTTTCTTTAGTCTTTTAGTTTTTTTCATTTAACCTTCGATAACCTTAATTCCCATTGATCTTGCTGTACCAGCCACCATTTCTATAATAGCTTCTATTGGAAGATTTAAATCTTTCTGCTTTATTTCAGCTATGTTTTTTAATGATGATTTCTTCACTTCTTTAATAACCTCAGCACCAGTAGTTCCAGATCCTTTCTTAATTTTAAACTCTTTTTTAATTAAGAATGATGTAGGGGGTGTTTTTGTTATAAAGTCAAATGACCTATCTGCAAATGCTGTTATAACTACAGGTATAGGCATACCTTTTTCAAACTCCTTAGTTGAATCATTAAATTTGTTACAAAAATCCATTATATTCAAACCTTTTTGACCCAATGCTGGACCAACAGGAGGAGATGGATTTGCTTGACCTGCAGGAACTTGTAGCTTTATGCTGCCGATAACTTCTTTCTGTGCCATAATTTATAAATTTAAGGAGTTCTTATCTATATTATTTTTTTTTATATATCAAGTTTTTATTTATATTTTTTCAACCTGATTATATTCCAGTATTAATGGAGTAGATCTACCAAATATTGTAACAGATACTGATAACTGTTTTTTACTAGTATCAACTGAATCAATTACACCTGTAAAACTATCAAATGCTCCCCCATCTATAACCTTAATTGTTTCACCAATTTCAAATTCTATTTCTGTATCAGCAGTAAAATTATCATCCTCTAATTGACCGATTATACTATCAACTTCAGACTTACTTATTGGAAGAGGCTTACCATTTTGAGATATAAAACCAGATACTTTTGGTATCTGTCTAATTAGATGCCATAGCTCATCGCTTAAACGCATATTTACTAATACATATCCAGGATAAAAGTTTTTTTCTACTTCTACTTTCTTACCCTTTTTTATTTGAGTAAGCTTTTTAGTTGGAACAAGGATTTCCTCAATATTTTTTAACAAATCCGCCTTCTCTGCTCTTTGCTTTATTGTGTTTAACACATTTTTTTCTGAGCCAGAATAAGCCTGAACTACATACCATTTACAATCTAACATTAACCGAACACTCCTAAAATATAGTTTATTAAATTTGAAATTAATAAGTCCACAACCAAAAAGAATATCGAAAATAATCCTACAATTACAAATACAGATATTGTAGATAATGATAATTCTTTTTTATTAAGCCATGATATCTTAAAAACTTCTTTTTTAGTCTCTTCAATAAAATTTAATAATTTCATAATAATCTAATTATATTTACTCCTGCTCATTATTGGCAGGAGCGAGAGGGATCGAACCCCTAACCTCCGGTTTTGGAGACCGGCGCTCTACCAATTGAGCTACACTCCCAGGGGTTATTCAATAATTTTACTAACTACACCAGAACCAACAGTACGACCACCCTCTCTTACTGCAAATCTCATTCCTTCTGACATTGCAACAGGGTTTATTAATTCTATTGTTAATTCTACATTATCT
>Ga0181585_10002736_pt1 | contig 15626 bp, 11 predicted proteins | sample 071ome_29_FD_132469 | JGI IMG/M metagenome (GOLD analysis project Ga0181585, IMG submission 132469) | Coastal salt marsh microbial communities from the Groves Creek Marsh, Skidaway Island, Georgia - 071407BT metaG (megahit assembly) | ecosystem: Environmental > Aquatic > Marine > Intertidal... | reverse complement strand
TAAGAATACTATATGTTTATTTTAAAAGAGATAAAAAAGTGGGTCGGGTGGGAATCGAACCCACGACCTTGAGCTTAAAAGGCTCCTGCTCTGCCGATTGAGCTACCGACCCAGTTTCTCATTGAATAATACACTATTTGGTATATTAAATTTAATTTATTCCTCTTCAGTAATGTTTAAATTTAGAATTCCTGAAACTTTTTCTTTCGCAGTGTCTGCAATACTTGACATTTCATCTTTCAACTTTTTTACAAGATTTAATGCATCCTCTTTGATTTCTTCATCCTTTACTGTATCTTCAACAATTTGAGCAAGGTCATTAAAACTATTTGATATAGAATCCACAGTATCTTTTAATGATTTTTTTAAATCTTCAACATTTTCTTCATCGGTAAAGTTAGATTTGATTTTTTTTGATATATTTGAAATATCGTCCGAAAAATCCTTCCAATTATTTTCTTGATCCATAATTAAATATTATATTAAGTGATTAAAAGTTTGCTTTATCTTTAAATTTAAGATCTGGATTTCTAACTATTCTCTGTTTAGCCCATCTAGCAGGAGCTATTAAGCGAAAAAAAGGAGGCAAAAAAGGTCTGGTGTATTTTAAAAACTTTAAATTAAATTCCAAAACTATATTTTTTAGTTTTGATTCTTTTATTCCATAAAGAGTTTTGAATTCTTTTGGTAGCGTATTAAAAGCTGTAAATGCGATGAATGGCCAAATAGGCTTAATGTGTCTTGGTACTGGGCCTCCAGCAATGATATCTTGAACGTCCTTTGCAACATCGGTATATAATAAGTATTCTGGTTCTTTTGATTTATTAATTACCCAATTTTTCAATTCAGCATGTGTTTTAGGCATTTTTTTAAGATCTACTAAGACTAGCTCAGCCGATTTCATGTTTTCGATATGGTATTGATCTTTTTCTTTATCAGTAAGTTTTTTTACAGTCTTTTCGTAAAAATAAATTGAAGATATTTGTAAACATGCATGAACCCATAGAAGCTGTTCATGATCTAAGGCATCATAATAACCACCAGAGACTTCATCTTCACCATTTATTACTTCATGCAATTTATTTATTCTATGTGCACTCTCATCTGCTTCAGCTTTTGTCCCAAAAGTGACAGAGTTTTGTAGAGACAATGTTCTTATCAACCTTTTCCATGGATCACGCTGATAAAAAGAAGTCTGTCGAGCCCCAGCAGCAATAAGTGGATGGGCTGCATGCATAAGAAGAGCACGAGCACCACCAAACAGAACAGTAATTTCTTTATTTACTTTCCACATCATTGACTGTGGTCCAAAGTATCCAGGATCTGCTTTCATGAAAAAATAATATTATGCTTTATGTCTTATATGTAATTAAAATTCAACATAAGGTCAAATTATGGAAAAAAAATTAAATTATATTACCTATCAAACTTTTCCAGCCAATACAGCTAATTCAATACAAACTATATCAACAGTAAAACACCTAAACAGGCTTGGTTTAAGAGTTGCTTTAATCTACCCATTAAGGAATAAAGATAGTTCTGATAATATAGACCTGATAAAGAAACAATACCAATTTCAAGATGAGATTCAGCTTATTGGCACAATCCACCCTCTCCCTTTCAAAAAATTTAAGATTTTAGAAAAGTATTGGTATTTAATAAGCCACTTATTATGGTCATTTTTTACCGTACGAAAATATTACGAATCTCATGATGAACTTTATTTAACAAGGTCTGAATGGGTCTTTTATTTTTTATCAAAAAAAAATGCAAAGGTCGTTTATGAATGCCATCAGGTATCAAAATTAAAGAGAAATTTAGTGAAAAAAGCCTTAAAAAATGAAAATTCCAAAGTAATAGTGTTAACAAAAGACATTAAGAGAGAGTTGCATCTTGAAAATGATGATAAAGTTAAAGTCTTAGGAAGTGGGTATGACGATGACTTCTTCTATTCTCTTTTAGAGAAAAAAAATAATATAGTTTATGCAGGATCTTTATACAGATTTGGAGAATCCAGAGGCTTAGAAATAATATTTAACAAGTCATTAAATCTAGCAATAGATACAAAAATAATAATTATTTCATCTGATGAAGACGAAGTTGAAGATTTGGAAGAAAAAATAAAAATTAATAAATCAAATATAGAATATCAAATTTATAGAAAACTTAGCCAAAAGCAAGTTGGAGAAATACTTTCTAGTGCAAAGGTAGGGTTGTTAATTAACAACACTTCAACACATGCCGACTTGTACTCATCTCCTTTAAAATATTTTGAGTATTTAGCGGCGGGTCTAAATGTTGTTGCAACAGATTTAAATAGTCACAGAAACCTACCATTAAGCGAAGATATAGAATTTTACGATGCAGAAGATTTTAATTCATTTGATTCAGCACTTAAGAATGCTCTAAATAAGGAAAATAAAACAGATTCTTTAATTCAAGAATATTCAATTAGCAATAGAGTTAATAAAATTTTAAATTTTTTTAGCTAAGCACGTCCGGAAGGATTCGAACCCTCAACCCCCTGATCCGAAGTCAGGTGCTCTATCCAGTTGAGCTACGGACGCTTGAAAGAATAGTTTTAGTTCTACTAGTCCAATCTAACTTATTTATATTGTTTAACGATTTTTCTCTAAGGCTATTTCTTAAATCTTCATTTAACAATAATTCATTTAGTTTGATTATGAAATCATCAGGATTCTCCAGATCATAAATTTGCATACCTAACCCAAGTTCTCCTAACTCAACATGACTTTTTAAGTTGGAAGCTAAAATTGGAATGCCGCATGCTGCTAACTCAAATATTTTTAATGGTGATGAGTATAACTCTATATGTTTGTCTTTTGGATAAGGAACAATACCAATATCAAAGTTCTGCATATAATTTGGGACAAGCTTGTGGTCTATATAATTGCTGACCATAAAACTTTCTTCTATATTGTTATCTCTTAAAAAAGTAACTATCTCATTTATCTTTTTTTCTGGACCACCAATAATAGAAATCTTAAAATCAAGTCCATCATTTAATAAACTATTTATCATTTTGACCGCATTAAGCACACCTTTATCTACTCCATATGTTTCAAGCATTCCGATGTAGCCAACAGTGAGATGATCATTCTTCGAAAGCTTTGGTTTAAATAAAGTAGTATCCACACCATTAGGTAGGTAAATTGTATTTTCATGCTTTGTTATTAACTCATCGAATGATTTTTTAGTTAATGCAACAAATGTAATATTTTTGAGTCGCTTTAATAAATTTATTGATAATTTTTGAATATATTTAGCTTCCCCATGTTTTTCGTAGATAAGATTTTTTCTAGATTTTTTTGTAAACAATAAAATATTTGGATTAGTTGACCAAATAATATTATGCTCTTCTAAGCTATTCCTTAATTTAAAAGACCAAAACATAGTAGATAAGCTGTAAACAATTTTTTGAAAAAGCAATGGCATTATTTCGTAAACTTTATAACTTGTAACATCAAAATTTTTTACACAATTAAATTGAATATTTCTATCTGTCTTATAAAAATTTTCTGGAGATTCTTGAATTGACTTTTGATTGTAAGTTTTAGGATAGTAAATACTTACCGAGCAATTGTTTTGTAAAAAACTATTTGCTATTTGAATTACATGATTTCCATATGCCATTTCAGATGGAAATCTTGCATACAAAATAATTGCTACATTATTTTTATTATCTTCCATTTATTTAAATTATAGGCTTAGAACAGAATTCAAAAGATATAATAGTCTAATAAATAGGCTCAATAATGATTAAAAACCATGAAATAACTGTAAAGACAGGATTCGTGTTATTAATTGCGTTAAATATCTATATCTTTGTCATTAATTTTTTAAACTACACCAGTGCATTAGGAACAGACTTTACTTTCTATGGTCCATATATAGAATTTTTTACTTTTTCTCAAAATACCGAATTACAAGAACAAGGGGTAGGTTATTTTTGGTTAATTTCTAAGTTTATTGAATTAAACATTAATCCAATTTTCATTTCTCCAATATACAAATCTCTACTCATAGAGTTTGGGATTCAAAGTGTAAATTTCATTATGTATTTGATTGGTATGATTGGAATATTTCAATTACTTAAATATTTTAAAATTGAAATATTCCAATCAATTATTATTCTTTGTTTTCTAACAATATTTCCACCGCTTGTTGGGGCAAGACTTATTTTAAAACCAGAAATCTTAGCGTTTGCACTTATGCCATGGGCACTAATATTGTTATTTAAATACAGTAAAAATCAAGAATCTAAATACCTATTTTTACTATCCCCAGTTGCAGCCACATTATTAACTTTAAAGGCAAGCATCACATTAATGACATTTATTCTCTTCACTCTATTCATAGATTTTAAAAAATGGAATAAAGCAATATTATTAACTTCTCTTTTTACATTTTTATCAATGTTGTTGATATTAAATGAGAGTCAACAAATTTCAGGATTATATCTTTGGGAACACAAATCTAATCCATCTTATTTATTTAAAGCACCTTTAAGTTTCTTTTTCTCGCTTAATACAGATTTATTCATAAATCCTTTTAGAGATAGTCAAGCTACATCAATGTGGGGAATCTTATTTCTTGATACCTTTGGTGATTATTGGGAAAGATATTGGCTTAATCTAAATGCCTGGAAAGGTAATAAATATTGGTGTGACTGTATTGTTCCAGGAAATATTAATAACCTCAGAGTAGGAATAATTTTTTCATTGGTATTTTACATAGGGTTACTAATTAGTCTTGTAAAAGAAAAATCTAAAGATTTAAAAAAATTTGGAATAACTGCGTTCATCGGAATAATTGTTTTGATGGTTAATGCTGGAAACTTTCTTCCTTTTTTAACAATGAATTTTAATCCCAGCAAAGGTGACCCTATTAAAACCCATTACTTTATATTCTTCTTAGTTTTTTCTTTCACCTATCTGTTGATTAAGTTATTTAATAAGAGATCAACAGTCTTCTCATTATCAATCTTTTTGTTATTTTTTATTTTTACATTTCAACTTTTTAATCCTATTGAAAACTCATATTTTAAAAGTGATTCACAAACAATAAATAAAATACATTTATTTAGTCCATGTGTTTTTGGAGATCCACTTGGGTCCGTTTTTAATTACACTGACTCCTGGTGTTCACAAGAGGAAATTGCTAATTCAATTTGCATTAATTCTCAAAACGAATCAATTGACATCAAAACCAATAAGTTTATTTCTTTACAGAAAAACAATATCATTACTACTCCTCAATCAGAATCAGAGTGTATAGAACTAATTCTTCAAAACTTTGCAAATGAAGAATCAGTAAAACTATTTTCAACCAATGATCCAAAAAGTCCATACGTATTCTTTGCATTCTTTATTTTTTCAATAATTTCAATTATTTATTTTCTAATAGATAACAAAAGAGTGAAAAATGATTAAGAATATGAAAATATTTATAATGTTTAGCTTAATTAACTATTTGTCAATTAATTCAATAATTGTTAAATCTAGTTTTAATTCATATATTGATATACCGATTTTGCTTAAGATTGCATACCTAATTTTTTTAATAGTTTTATTGAGTATATTTTTAAAATTTCATATTAGAGAAGAAATTTTCTATCCAATTGTTTTTATAATTTTTGGATTTATAAATACTAAAAATGTAAACAAAGAATATTTTTGGAATACTATTCCAGATGCAAGAACCTATAAAAATTTGGGAGAAACACTTCTAGATTGCTTTCAATTATCGTTAAGTTGTAATACGGAGCCCTATTTGTCATTTCCAATAATCCAACCAATAATCTCGGGTTTATATAGTAAATATTTATATTCTTATGCACCTTATTTCAATATTCTTTTGATAGGTGCATCTATATATTTAATGGTTGTTATTTGTAAAAAATATAATAAACACTTGGTTGGTTTTGGCATCTATTTTCTTCTAATACATTCATTAGTTTACGAACTTACACCTATGATTATTAGTGAAGTTACATTTACATTTTTTACAATTCTTTCTATCTACTTAATTTTCACAAATACTTATAAAAAAGGACATATCAGTGCAATTGTTTATGGTTTATCAGTACTGACTAGGCCAATTGGCATAGTTCTATTACCTATATTTTTTTATATATCTAACAATAAAAAGAAATTTTTATCCTTATTTATTTTTATTTTGATTTTGGCATCATCATTCAATTTTTTTACAGCTGACAGGTTTATCGTTTCTGATTTTAATATAGATGCGAGAGAGGACGGTCTTTATGAAAATACTGGATATGCAGACTATTTAACAAATTTTGTCAATCTTGATGGAACGGCTTTAAAAAATAATTTTGATTATTTATCAAAAAATTTTATGAATCTTTATGGCTTCGGAAAAAAAGACTGTATATTTTATGAGTCATGCATCATTTATAATCCTATTTTTAATGAAGATGGATTAGCCAGTAGCTACTTCAACAACTCAATTTCTGGTTTTTTGATCGATGTGTATATGAAGCTACATTTTTATATTCAATCTCCATTAAATGTTTTTATTTATATCTACCCAATTATTTTTTTAGTATCTTTACTGTTTAAGAAATCTAAATTGGAAAAATTACTAACTTTTTCCGTAATATTTTTAATTTTCCCTTCAATACTTACAGTAGAATATGGCAATAGATGGAATTATACGATTCTATTTTTGGTGAGCATGAATCTAGAACTTTTAATTACAAAAATTTTAATTAAAAAAAATCAAAGGAAAAAATTTTGATTATTGATTTTAATAAAATAAAAAGTCAATACGATATTGTAATAATTGGTGCGGGTCTAGCTGGTCTATCTACAGCAATAGCCTTAAATAAATCCAAACAGACAGTACTTATTGTAGAATCAGGAAGTCAAAAATATAACTTAAAAATAAACAAAAAATCTGATGCAGAATCAATAAACCTGGGTAACTGGCCAGTTAAAAACTATGCTTCTAAAGTTTCTAGAACACGAATATTTGGAGGTAATGCAGTAGTTTGGGGTGGTTGGTGCATGGAACTTGACGAATATGATTACTCAGATAAAACATGGCAAAAAATAAAACCCGAACTTTTAAAATCGTACAAAAATGCCTATAAGTTTTTAAACATAAACCCAATAAAAAAATTGCCAGAAATTGAAACCTTTGATTATTTTGAACCATATCCAATCAATATTTCTAGAGGTAACACAATTAATGAGTCTAGAGAAATCCTAAAAATTTCGAAAAACATTGATCTGGTCGATCAAACGGATTTGGTAAATATTAATTTTCAAAATAATGAAATTAGGACCATTGACCTTAAACATAAAAATGAAGTTAAAGAACTTAACATTAAAAGATTAGTTTTGTCAACTGGAGGTATAGAAAATGCGAAACTTTTAAAACAATTTATTCCTAAAGAACTTATTTCTGAAAATGTAGGCTTAAATTTTATGGAGCATCCTCAAATTCAGATTGGTCGAGTGCTTATCAGAGATTCTTCAGTCAATAAATTTATTAAAATGCACTCTCCACCAACTGCAGCACACTTGTTTGATGATAAGTTAAACATCAAAACGCAGAAATACTTTTCTGGGTTCCGTTACAAAGGCAGTGAAGCAAGAAACTATTTTGTTTTAAGAAATTCAAATGTTTATCAAAGCAAGACTCTATACCGGCTTCGACATATAATATTGACTAGAAATTTATTCTCTACAGGTCCTATTAGTCTTTTAGACATCTTTAATTTATCAAAAGATATAATTGAATCGATTTTTCTTAAATTAATTAATTTATTTACTAGTTATAAGTCATACTCTGTAGTTCTACATTTAGAACAAGAGCCCAATGAAAATAATAAAATTAATCTCATTGGACAAAATAGTACAGTTTTGGAGTGGAATTTTAATGAAAATGATTTACACAATTTTAATAAGTCCGTAGGCGAGATAAAATCAGGGTTCAAAAAATTAGGTCTTATTTTTAATCCCAAGAAGTTCCTGTCTTTCAGTGAAGATGAACTCTCAAATTACTTAGTTAAGAATGTATTTGGAATTGGACATCATATGGGAACTACAAAAATGGGCACTAGTGATAGTGAATCTGTATGCGATACTGACATGAAAGTACACAACATACAAAACATGTATTTAAATGGATCAAGTGTATTTCCTACTGGAGGAATTGCTAATCCCACTTTAACAATTGTTGCATTAGCATGGAGGTTGGGAGAACATTTGATAAATGAATGAATTTATTTCTAACGATCAAAGCAATACTTTAACACTTAAAGATATAAAAAAAATGTACAAAGACTATTTCAATTATGGTCAAGTTGGACTTTTAGATAAATTCTCTTTTGCAAAAGAAGAGATCATTAAAGCAAAGGGTGTATATCTAGAATCCTCTTCTGGAAAAAAAATATTAGATGCAACTTCTGGGTTTGGTACACAAAACCTGGGATACAACCATAACGAAATTGTAAAAGCAAGGGTAGATTTTATTGAAAATGAAAATCTTTCATTTTCTAGACTTTTTTTTAGCAAACATATTGCAAGCTTATCTAAAAATTTATCTGATATTTTACCTGGAGAACTAAATTACTCATTTTTTTGTAATTCCGGAGCAGAAGCAAACGAAGGTGCTTTAAAAATTGCATATAAATATCATGGGGGCAATAGGAATATAGTCATTCACAACAAAAATTCTTTTCACGGAAAACTAATTGCAACTTCTCAAATAACTGATTCACCAGAAGTTTCATTTGATTTTCAGGGCGCACTAAGTACATTATCTATAAATCTTGAAGATTTAGATGATGTTGAAAAAATTCTTCAAGAAAACAAAGGTAATATTTATGCATTAATTTTAGAGCCATTCAGCGCATCACTTGCTAGGCCATTTGATATTTTGAAGTTAGAAAAAATATTTAAACTTTGTAAAAATGAAAATATTTTAATTATATTCGATGAAGTATATTCGGGCTTTTACAGAACGAGCAATCTATTTTATTTTATGAATAATAAAGATTTTGTTCCTGACATCATCACGTATTCTAAAAGTTTTGGTGGAGGAATTGCCTCAATTTCAGGATATACAGCAAAAAAAGAAGTATTTATAAAAGCTTATGGAAAACAAAATGATGCTCTTTTACACTCCTCTACTTACTCCAACTACATTGAAGAGGTTTATATAGCAAATAAAGCACTTGAAATTTTTACAAATAAAGAATTTCAGAATCATCTATCACAAAATTTATTGAGGATTAAAGACAAAATTAAGATTTTGGAAAATCTTGATAATGTTACAGAAATTACTGGTGATGGATTCCATTGGGGAATTAAGTTAAAAGATATAAATATCCTCGGAGCTGAAAAATTAATGAAAACCTTGCCAATTGATATTGTGAAAGATCCTCGATTTCTTGAAAAGCTTTATGTCGGGTCAATAATTAACCTTTTATTTAACAAATACAATATTTTGACCTATGCAACATTTAATAAAGAGATTAAATTAATTATTTCTCCTCCTTTAATTATAAAAACTTCTGAAATAGATTTTATTTTTGAATCTTTGAATAATGTTTTAAGTAAAAACCCTTTAGAGTTGATCAGTAAATTTGTAAAGGATGCAATACTCAATAAATTTAAATAAACTGTATCTATAAGATGAAAGTAAAAATATTAATTGGTTTTTTATTTATTTCTTTTTGCGGACAGGCATCAGATGAAATTATTTTAGAGAGTATTGAAGCTTCCACTTCCACAACTACTTTAACTACAGTTCAATCAACTTCATCTACTACCTCTACAACAATTCTTTCTGATGAGTGCGTACCTGACAATAATCAAAACATAGATTTCACTAATATAAGAAATCTTCAAATCTTTTTAAACAAGTATGGATTTAATCCAGGACCTTCTGATGGATATTTAGGAAACAAAACTATAAACGCAATTAAAGACTTCCAAAATCTTGTTGGACTTACTGCAGATGGAGACGCTGGGGAGAAAACTATATACATTATGAATCAATGGACTGGATGCGAAGAAAATCCAAAAAAATATATAACAAATTTGCCAGCTTCAAGTTCTGAAAGTAACCAAAGTAACAATGATAACCAAGAAGAAAGTTCTACAAGTTCAACTACCACTACCACCACAGTTATTGTTCAAGAAACAAAAACTAATAATGATAATTTAGATGTATACGGTCTCTCGCCAACCGTCTCAATAACAAATAACCAAATTTTAACAGTGTTTGCAGGTCTCAACTCTGCTGGTTCATTTTGTGGAGTTCCCTATTATTCAAGCTTAACAAATCAAAGTGTGAACTATTTAGAAAATGGAAATCTTGACATTAAAACAATACTTAATGGACAATATTCACTTTCTTCATCTAGTAGTTCAATTACAGACATAAGAAGTGGTGAGATTGAAATTAAAGTTCAAGGCAATGGAGATGAAAATTATAATTTTTATTTCATTGCACCATACACTAGTGACTTAATTCTTTTGAGTCCTAAGTCAATTGTGGTTAACCCTGGTCTTACAACTGCTGTATTTGACATTTCAGAATTAAAGTCTGGTTATTGGTTTTATAGTTTCGCTGAAAACGCTAGTGGAGAAATCGTAAAATCTAGCGGTTTAAGAGAGTTTCTTGTAGGAAATGAAGTTACTCAGTCTGCTTCTGCTCACACTAAAGTTGAAAAAATATTTATTACTTTAAATAATAAAAAAGTACTTGCTGGTCAATCAATTTCAAACCAAGAGGCATTGAGTATTTCTTACTTAACTGATGGCTCTCTTGATAATAGACTAAATTTAGAGACCTCTATAGAAATTAATCAAAATGAAATCACATTAAAAAACGCTCAACAAGCAAATACCGGTGACCTAATATTGATAGGAAATGAATTACTCTATGTTACAGAAAAAAATGATAATGTATTTAAGGTTGAAAGAGGTTATTTAGGAACTGAAGTTTATTTACATGAAGTAAACGCATCTGTAAAAGTTATTGAAAACCTTAACTCTAATAATCTTTCTTCAAGTTTTGGCTATGCTGTTTTTAGGCATGAAACTGGATTTAAATTTCAGATACCTCTTTATAAGGAATTAAATAAAAATAGTTACGATTTAACAAATTGTCCTGCAGGAAGATACTTTTTGGAAAGTATTAATACCTATAATTGGCGATCTAAAAATTCATCTAGTGTGAATCTTGTTTCTCAGCAAAACTTGAATGGCTCATTATTTAATTACGAGTTTATAATAGAAAATCAAAATCACTCTATTTACTTACCTCCACAAATTAAATCTATTGATGATGAAACTGGGAAGTTTTTGAATGATGGTCCAAGAAGCGCAGTTGTGAGTAGTGGTGACAAAGTTGATTTCAATTTCAGTGGATTAGCGAGCGGTTCGTCTGATATTCAATTTATAGAGGTAAGATTTAAAATGCTACCATCAGAAAATTCTGGTAAACAAACAACCGCTAGATCAGTTTTTGTTACAGCAAATAATGGTTCTTATGCATTCACAATTAATATTGACCAAGTTACAAATTCAAGAAGTGTAAATAAAGACTATTGGGAGTCTGGTTATAAATATGTTCTTGATTACATAAAAGTTTATGACGAATACACTAGTACAGCTTTTTATAGTAATTTAGATATTGTTTACGACTATACACTATTAAAAGGTAATCACGATTCTTATTATTTAGACCAATTTATATTTATTATAAATAATTAAATTTAAATTAATGTTCAAAGAAGTTTCGATTACAAAGTTAAAGATTTCAAAGTTAAAATGTGTTTATGTTATATCTTTAATTTTGTTGAATACCATAAATGTGCCATTGTTAAATTTCAGCGGTTGGCCGGTAAACAACAATTTTCAAATGCTGCTTTCAATCTTTCTTTTATATAAATTATTCATAAAAGAAGAAAACAAAATAAACGAAAATTATTTTAAGTTTTTCATTATTACTGCTTTATTTCTGTTCGTATTTAATTTTATTAAATACGAAAATTCTTACTACCAGTCTTGTTACAAGACTGATTTGACTAGCTTTTCTAATTTTGACAATATATTTATAAACAATAATGAGTGTCAGTTCAGTTTTGATAATTTAAGAAATAACTATACAAGAAAAAACTATAAAATAAATCATTATTCTGTTTCGCAAGACCTTGGGACAGGAATTGAGTTTACAAATTGGAATTTACATTTTTTTAATCAAACAGGTTTTAATTTTTATGATAAAGAATTTTACTCTGCTAGCAGTGACAGCTCTATTTCTTATTGGTGGGGTGTGGATACCTTTGATAATCCAATAGGCCCTCTAACACTTAGTGAATACCAACAGGGAATTGAAGACAAGAGTATAAAAAAGTTTAATTACGGGTTCGGTTTAAATGAAGTTCAAAAAGAACCTTCTAGATCATGGCTTCCTTTCTCTTTAGAAATTTACAATAATTCGAAAACTAATCATGATAACCTCATAATTTTTAAGTATGTAGGAGAACTGTCTGTAAGAATAGATGAAGATATTTATAATTTTCAAAACAAATATTCTTCAATAGGAGAAGTCGAACTATTTATTCCAGCTAACAAACAAGTAACAATCAATTATATATATAGATATTCTGCTCCTATTGGAAACCATCCTGGAGCACCTTATGCAACATTGCAAATTTTGGATAAAAACTACGAACCAGTAAATATTTATGAAAGAAATCTATTAAGTTTTGATGAAATGCTCATCTTTTTACTTTTTGTAATTCTTATATTTACAGCTTTTATGTACGATACACAGAAAAAAGAAGCACAATTCTTATTAATCTTTGGAGTCTTATTCTTAGCAATATTTTATTTGTTTCCAGATAGAGTTCAAGGCTTAGCATTTTTTATATTAAGTATTTTTGGCTATATTTTTTTGATAAATAAAAAAATACCGAAGAATACATTTCTAACATTAACTATTTTTTTAAATCTTACATTTCTCAATATCTTCAATAATTTTAATTCAACAAAATATACTTACGGCGGCGGAGATGCTTTAAAATATGAAAGCTGGGCACAAGAAATAATTTTACAAAAATCTCTTAGAGCCGGAGAAGATATATTTTTTTACATGCCTGGATATAGATATCTACTCTCAATATTAAGGAGCTTATTTGGAGATACGCACAGCAATATAGTTTTACTTTATTCCGTAGTTGTTTTATTTTTAATTTTTAAGCTTTTGGAAAATAAATCAATATTTGACAATAATTATTTTTATAAATTCATTTTTTCAATTTCTATATATGTTGTAATGTTTAGCTTTTCTGTAATGAGCAACGTTTTAGAATCTTATTCAGAATGGCCAACATGGTTAATTTTGTTGACATTTATTTGTTTTTTTAAGAAAACAGATAATAAAAAGTTACTCTTGATTCCATTTTTACTTTTCTTTTTTAGACCTAACCAACTTGGTGGAGCTTTATTTATTTTGTTAATACTTTTATTTTCATCTGATAAAAAGTTTCAGTGGAAAGATTTTGTTTTACCTATATTATTGAGCATTTTTCCTTTTGTTCATAATTTATATTATGGAGGTGTTTTTACATTTAATAAAGATCCTCTTGAATCTGGAAGTTACTACATTACCCCGATGGAATTATTTAACCATCTTTTTCTAATAGAAAAATCAGAAATGGTAATCTTTCACTTAAATTATTTGTTTGGAAATAGATTTAACGAGAGTGTATATATCCTTGGAGGTCCGATTTTTATTACTTTGATTAATGTATTTCTAATATTATTTGTATTCTCAGCAATATTCTTGATACTAAAAAGAAAATTAACCCTAATTTCATTTTTAGAACATTCTGCAGTTGGTGGTTTTTTACTTGTGCATTTAATTTATCAAGTCCATACTTATTACCCTAGACATATAGTTGTGGGTTATATAATGCTTATTTTTGTGACTATAAATAATTTATCAACCTTGAAAAAGACTGACTATATAGAAAACACATTAGAAAAATTTAAATTTTAAAATTGTATACAAATACCTAATACCGTCTAAGGTGTTTATCTTTTTTCCATCTTCGTAGCTTCGAGCTTCATATTTGATAGGCACTTCAAGTATTTCTCTTTTATATTGTTTAATAAACTTTGCAAGTATCTCAATTTCAATAGCAAAACCATTTTCTTTAAACTCTGTTTCTATAAAATATTTTGATGGCATCATTTTATAACAAGTTGCAACATCAGTAACAGAAACACGATGAACAATTGAGAACATTTTTGAAAATAATTTATTAGCTAGATAAGTTCTTAAATAAATAATTTTCTTTTTTTCACCTAAAAACCTTGAACCCAGTACAAAGGAATCTATAGCATTCAATTCCTGATACATTAATTCAATATCATCGGGGAAATATTCTAAATCCGCATCATGAATTACTACAAAATCAGTATCTATGTATGGTCTTGCAAAGTTTAATGCCCCACCCTTTCCTTTATTAACATCTAATTTGTATAAATGAATTCTTGGATCCAGAAGTGAGAGATTTTTGACGATATTGTTAGTAGCATCGGAAGAGTTATCATCAATTACAAGAATTTTTGAAATAAATTCTAGCTTTTGTAATCTTCCAATAGATTCTTCGATAAACCTCTCTTCATTAAAGGCAGGAACTATTGCAGTTAAAGTAAATTTATTCATATGAATTTCTTAATATACTTAAAGTTAACATAGTTTTTATGCAACTATTAAACAAGAGGGAAATTTGTGAACTTACTTAAATATAAAATTAGAGTTGATTTTACAAAACCAAATTATTTAAAAATATCATTAAGCCTTCTTATTATTTATAATTTTTCTAGATTTTTAAATAACTATTCAAAAATCAATTTCTACTTTACTGATGATATTTGGATTCTTTTAGGTGAAAAATATTCAAATATTTTTGAAAAAATTTATTGCTGTAGCGTTTCACATCCATTTGCATCATTAATTTTCCAATCTTTCTTTTCAATGTTTAAAAATTCAGGTTACTTTATTTTATTTCTTTTTATAATTGGTCAAATTTTTCCACTTATCTTATTTAGGCTCAAAAATCTTCCATTAACTGAATTTCAAAAATTTGTTACTGTTTCCTTATTGCTTCTGTCTCCAATGTACAGCAATTACTCCTTAAGACCCAAAACATACATTTACGAAGCAGTATTTAGTCTTGTGTTAATTAATATTTTTTACAAAATTAAATCTCATAAAAAAATTACTGCTTATGACTTTATTTTTGTTTCTTTTATGGTGCTATTCTCTATTACGCTTTTAATTCCAATAAGTGCATTAATTATTTTAATTATTAAAGACAGGATTTATCATAAAAATATTTTTATAATTTCTAAGGTTGGACTTTTACTTTTTGTAATTGCAAATACGATTTCTTTATTTTTAACAACTTCTTTTACGAATCAACAGTTAAATTTATTCTGGGACAACAAATTTTTTCCTATGGAGGGAGGTTTGTCATTAGCCTCCAGATGGACTTATCTTTCCTTTTTAGGTATTATAAACAAATCAAATGATACAAATTTAGGTTT
>Ga0181585_10002731_pt1 | contig 15638 bp, 7 predicted proteins | sample 071ome_29_FD_132469 | JGI IMG/M metagenome (GOLD analysis project Ga0181585, IMG submission 132469) | Coastal salt marsh microbial communities from the Groves Creek Marsh, Skidaway Island, Georgia - 071407BT metaG (megahit assembly) | ecosystem: Environmental > Aquatic > Marine > Intertidal zone... | reverse complement strand
TTCGATGATACTGACATAGCACCGTTGATATCTACTTCACTGTTCAATGTTGTGGTAGAACCATTGACAGTAAGATCATCTGAAAAGGTTGCTGCGGACGTTACTGCTAATGTGGATTCTAATGTAGCAGCCGATTTTAGTGTAGTTGCACCTTCTACTGTCATAGCTCCACTAATATCAACCGTAGAAGAACTATGTACTGGTCCTGTAATATCTACATCTCCTACTAAACCAATATTTGTACTGGTAACAATCGCATTGGTTGCATTACTGACAGTAAAGTTATTGTCAATTGTAGTCGAACCACTTACATTTAAGGTTGATTCTAGTGTTGTCGCATCTCCTACACGAAGTGCCTTCTCTATTGCTGTTGCACCAGAAATATCCACAGAACCAGAAATGTCTATCAAATTACTATTCAATGTTGTAGTAGAACCATTGACGGTAAGGTCATCCGAAAAGGTTGCTGCACTGTTGACAAGTGCTGTTCCATCCACGACCATGTTTCCACTGACATCCACATTCGATGATACTGACATGGCACCGTTGATATCTACTTCACTGTTCAATGTTGTAGTAGAACCATTGACGGTAAGGTCATCCGAAAAGGTTGCTGCACTGTTGACAAGTGCTGTTCCATCCACCACCATGTTTCCACTGACATCTACATTCGATGATACCGACATAGCACCGTTGATATCTACTTCACTGTTCAATGTTGTAGTAGAACCATTCACTGTGAGGTCATCCGAAAAGGTTGCTGCACTTTTGACTAGTGCTGTTCCATCCACCACCATGTTTCCACTGACATCGACATTCGATGATACTGACATAGCACCGTTGATATCTACTTCACTATTCAATGTTGTTGTACTACCATTCACTGTCAGGTCATCCGAAAAGGTTGCTGCACTTTTGACTAGGGATGTTCCATCCACGACCATGTTTCCACTCACGTCCACATTACTACCAAATGAAGCATTACTAGTAACACTAAGTGCTCCTAATAATTCAGTAGTATTTGTAGCAAATGATACACTTGTACCATTTACCGTAAGGTTATTTTGAATAACCGTATTTCCTGAAATCTCTACACTTCCTGAGATATCTACGTTGTTTTGAACATATAATCCGGCAATTAGGCGAACCAAATCACTATTCTGGGTTACAACTTTCCCATTTTCAGAGGTTCCTTCAACCGCTACATCTAGTCTATTCAATTCGTTGATTGTAATATTTGATGCAGCTATTTTTCCACTTGCATCACTCACTACTACAATATTCGCAACTAAATCGTCGGCTGTAATAGTAGAAGCAGCACCATCAATTGTCGCACGTTGATCCTCTGAGTAATCATCTGGATCATCACGGAAAATTTCATCAATGGTAATTGCTTCTTGACCTTCAAAACTTCTTGTATAATTTAACCAGTCATCCAATGTCAAATCACTTAAACTAGCTTTTCCTGCATAATTCAATGCCCCGCTTTCAGTACCTCCCAAATTTTCAACAACAGGTGGAACTACATCCGTTACCCGCTTTCTGAATTTCAAATCACCATTTGCATCTACTGTAATTTTGTGAGCATCACCAACCCACATAGAGTTTTTAGAAATATACAAGTGCCTAATTCTTTTTGATACACTACCAATATCGTAACGAACATCTTCATCAGGAACAATAGATCCTTTAAACTGTGCCAATTTCATAGTACCACGGATATTTACATCACCACCAACATCAAGTGTTGCACTAGGATTTTCTACGTTAATACCCAATTGTTTTGAGTCTGTTATGGTCATAACTTTTCCCAAATCATCACTATGTATATCCAATTTATCTGTTACATTCTCATAGAAATATACAGCTCCGGAATCACTGTTTGAGTCTTCATCGTGTTTATTTGCACCAATCATTAAACTATTATGACTCATGGATACAGATACACCATACTGGTCATTCGTTGCTATATCACTAGAAACGATTGTACTGTGTTGGCTCCATGTACCAGAAGAACTACGCTTGTACATGTAAACTTTTCCTTGTGTGCTCTCATTTACAGCACCAACCAATACATAATGGTTCGATACACTAAGAGAAGAACCGAACTTGTCACCACTTGAAATTCCATTGATTTGCGTTGTTAGTGACCATGTTCCAGATGCACTCTTTTCAAATATAAATACACTCCCTTTATTATAATCTGGTGAACCTGCTACAATAATATCACCAAATATAGAAACGGATTTACCAAAGCTACTTATTCCTGAAACAGAGCTTCTTAATGTAGCATACAAAGACCATGTATCAGTTGTAGAAACAACATTACCAGATGCATCGTAATTTACTACTGTATTTCTATTGTACACTTGCAATGCACCAGTTCCTTTGGTTGCATCATCTGAATCACTGTATTCAGGTATACCCAGAACCAAATATCCATCTTCCATTGCTACTTGGGATACCTTATTTGTCAACGTTGTTGTTAATACAGTGTGTTCTTCCCATTCATTTGATGCAGAATTGCGTTTATAGATAACTGCAAAACCACTTGCTCTTTCACTAGATACAATAGCATAGTTATCATTAATACTTACACTGCTACCAAATTTATCATTTGCCGAACCATCAGTAGTACGAACAAACTTGACTTTCTGAACCCATCCCAATGTTTCATCGCGTTCATAAAATAATGCTGCACCCATATTTGTTTTCCCAGATGAACTATCTTCTGGTGCACCTACTATGGCATATGTATTATTTACACTAACAGAATGACCAAATGCATTTGCTACTCCTGTCGAATCTCTAATTTTCTTAACACTTGCCCATGAATTTGACGAATTGCGTTCAAACATGATTGCACTTCCACTTGAATCATCTGGTGAACCAACAATTGCATAATCTACACTCATTGCAATCGATGTTCCAAAATGATGTCCCGAACCACCACTTGGGTCTTTTGCGGATTGTTCACTTCTGTCGGATTTCTTTATATCATAGGTATCCAATCCCAACAAACTTTCATTATCTTCACGCAAACGGATATCTACAATACTAATAGGATCTTCTGTATTCAAACCTAAATTACCTGAACCATCAATGACGGCTTTAACATCCTTATCTGAACCAGACAAAAATCTAGTTTTATAATCACCACTACTTGCATTATTTGATATAATATCGACATGCTTAGATGATTGCAATTGAACATTTGTAGAAACATCAAGTATCTTGTTTCCTTCTACTTTAATTCCTTTTCCACTTGCAAAATCAATGTGCTCACTTGTGGTCCATGAATCAGTTGTTTGTTTCCATAAAAGTGTTTTATCAACATCTGAACCGGCTCTTAATACAATACCACCATTATTTGCCGTACTGTTTGAACTACTATCTACAACACCTAGGCGAATATGATTTGAACTTAGGTCTACTTCGTCGCTATTTATTGTTATCTTATCACCGTGCAATGTAACATTATCCCAAACAGTTAATGTTGATGCAATATCTACATCTCCTTGTATATCAATAAATGAACTATTAATAGTTGTTGTGGCACCTTCAACCGTCAAATTCGATTCCAATGTTGTGTCGTCACCTACTCGAAGTGTCTTCTCGATTGCAGTAGCACCCGAAATGTCTACCGAACCCGAAATGTCTACCAAATTACTGTTCAATGTCGTCGTCGCACCATTTACAATAACATTGTTTTCTAATGTTGTCACTCCTTGAACATCCAATGTGCTATTCAATGTTGTTGCATCATCAACAGTAAGTTTCGATTCCAATGTTGTGTCATCGCCTACACGAAGTGTCTTTTCGATAGCAGTAGCACCAGAAATGTCTACCGAACCAGAAATGTCTACCAAATTACTGTTCAATGTTGTTGTTGCACCATCGACCGTAAGATTATTATCAAATGTTGAATCGGATTCGAAAGTGACTCCTCCTTTTAACGTTGTTGTTTGACGTATAACAACATCTCCTGAAATATCTATCGAATTACTATTAATTGTAGTCGTTGCACCATTAACTGTAAGATTATCACCAATTGTGGCTGTTCCTGAAATTGCTGCATTTCCATTGACATCTAATGCTTCACTAGCAGTTGTTTTTGAAATACCCAAATGACCATCTGTTGTTATTACAGATTTTATACTGTTGTTGGAACGGAAATTAACTTTACCAGAACCACCAGAAGTATTAATATCAATGTCCAAATTCTCTTGCGATGTAATTCTACTATCATTACTTTCTAATGAAACAATCTTTTTGTTATTGATATTGTAACTTTTACTAGTAACTAAATTCATGTTCTCACTGGATGTCCATGATGAATTTGAATTCAACCATTGTAGTGTTTTATCTCCATCGGTACCTGCTTCAATGATGATACCTCCCGTATCTGCTGTTGAATTCGATGGATTATCTACTACACCTAGACGTAGATTCGCATCAGATACATCGACTTGACTACTATTAATTGTTGTTGTCGTACCGCGAACTATAAGATCACCTACAATATTGATGCTACCATCGATAATAACCAATCCATTGTTTTGTGTAACAACTTTATTGTCTTCTGATGTACCCAATGTACTTACAGTTAGTCGATTAATCTCATTCGAATTTGCATTGACCGTAACACCATCAATTTTTAAACTCGATTTCAGATCCGCATTATGAATTTCAGCACTTGTCGATGTAGACAATGTTGTAAACGAACCTGCTGCTGCGGTTACTCCCCCAATAGTCGTATTATCAATTGTACCTGAATTAATATCTACACTAACTATCGTTGCTGTATCTGTAACGTCCACATTCGTAAACTTACCTGTTGTATGCGTATTTGCACCAATAACAACATTATCCATAGAACCATTGTCTATATCTACATTACTCAATGTGGCACTTGTATTGGCTGTTAAATCTGTGAAAACCGCGGTGGATGGGGTACTTGCACCAATTGAAGCATTATCAATTGTACCTGCATTAATATCTGCTGTCGTAATTGTTGCACTCGCAATTGTAGCAGAAGTGGTTGCTTCCAATGTTGTAAATTTACCAGTACCGTGAATTGTTGAACCAATGGCGACATCATCGAGTGTACCTCCATTGATATCCGCTGTTGTGATTGTTGCACTTGCAATGGTTGCACTTGTATTCACATTCATATTTACAAAAGATGCATCCGCTGGCGTTGAGATACCAATATCCGTATTGTCAATTGTACCGGCATTAATATCTACGGAAGCAATTGTTGCTGATGTTGTTGCTTCCAATGTTGTAAATTTACCCGTTGTATGCGTATTTGCACCAATAGCAACATTATCCATAGAACCATTGTCTATATCTACATTACTCAATGTGGCACTTGTATTGGCTGTCAAATTGGTAAATACTGCGGTGGATGGGGTACTGGCACCAATTGAAGTATTATCAATTGTACCGGCATTAATATCAACATTACTCATTGTTTGCGTTCCACCATTAAATGTCACATTGTTATTTGCAGCCAATGTTGTAAATGCACCAGTTGAACGCGTTGTAGCACCTATTGTTGTACTGTCAATAGTAGAACTTGTTACTGTCATGTTTTCCATAGACGCATGTTCCAATGAACCTCCACTAATATCCACATTTTTCAATGTGGCACTTGTATTGGCTGTTAAATCTGTAAACACGGCAGTGGATGGTGTTACAGAACCTATTGCCGTATTATCGATGGTACCCGAATTGATATCCGCAGACGCAATGGTTGCACTTGTATTGGCTGTTAAATTGGTAAATACTGCGGTGGATGGTGTTACAGAACCTATTGCCGTATTATCGATTGTACCCGAATTGATATCCACAGATGCAATGGTTGCACTTGTATTGGCTGTCAACTCTGTAAACACAGCAGTAGATGGTGTAGTTGAACCGATTGTTGTACTATCAATAGCAGAACTTGTTACTGTCATGTTTTCCATTGATGCATGTTCCAATGAACCACCACTAATGTCCACATTTTTCAATGTGGCACTTGTATTGGCTGTCAAATCTGTAAACACAGCAGTCGAAGGAGTAGTGGCACCAATTGAAGTATTATCAATTGTACCTGCATTAATATCAACAGAGGCAATGGTTGCCGATGTTGTTGCTTCCAATGTTGTAAATTTACCACTCGATGGTGTTGTTGAACCAATTGTTGTACTGTCAATTGATGACGTTGCAATAGTAGAACTCGTTACCGTCATGTTTTCCATAGACGCATGTTCCAATGAACCTCCACTAATATCCACGTTTTTCAATGTAGCACTGTTGGTTGCTGTCAAATTTGTAAATGAACCACTCGATGGTGTATTTGAACCAATGGCTACACCACCAATTGTACCTCCATTGATGACAACATTTGTAATTGTTGCAGAAGAGATTGTACCAGATGAAATATCTACATTGACAAAAGAAGCATCCGATGGTGTTGAAGAACCGATCTTTGTTCCATCAATAGTACCACCATTGATATCTATCGTTGGTATTGTACCAAAACTAGTTAACGATGAAGATGTCACGGTTGAACCAAGTCCAGTCTTGGATAGAACTTCTGTACTATCCACTTTATAAACTTTTCCCGATGAAACATTCATATGTTCACTGGAATTCCATGAATCATTTACAGAACTCCATGAAATTGTTTTATCACCATCACTTCCTGCTTCCAATGTTATACCACCACCTTCTGCGGTATTATTGGAAGGATTTGTAGTTGCACCCAAACGAATATTAACATCGGATACATCTACCTCACTACTGTTGATGGTTGTTGTTGTTCCCTGAACAGAAAGATCACCAATAATTGTAATATTTCCATCAACTGTTACTAATCCAGATGCTTGTGTTAACACTTTTCCGTTTTCTGATGTTCCAACTGTTGTGACGTTCAATTTATCCAAATCACTCGATGATATTGTAGATGTAGCTACTTTTCCATCTGAATTTGTTACCATAATTTTACTTGAAGTTAAATCACTTGACAAAATTGTTGTTGCTGCACCAGTAATATTATCTTGTTTCGATGCTAGGGATGCTGTCAAACCACTGACATCTGTAATGGCCAAATCATCTGTGCCGATGTTATCTTGTTTTGATGCTAAGGAAACTGTCAAACCACTGACATCGGTAATTGCCAAATCATCTGTGCCAATATTATCTTGTTTGGATGCTAGGGATGCTGTCAAACCACTAACATCCGTAATGGCCAAATCATCTGTGCCGATATTATCTTGTTTGGATGCCAATGCTGGTGTTAATCCACTAACATCAGTTATTTTTATACTATCTGTTCCTATTACGTCTTGTTTGGATGCTAGGGAAGCGGTCAAACCACTCACATCCGTAATTACCAAATCATCTGTGCCGATGTTATCTTGTTTTGATGCCAATGCTGGTGTTAATCCACTGACATCCGTAATGGCCAAATCGTTGGCTTCAATGGTTGCTTGTTTCGATGCTAAGGATGCTGTCAATCCACTTACATCTGTGATTGCCAAATCATCAGTGCTGATGGTTGCTTGTTTTGATGCTAGGGATGCTGTCAATCCACTTACATCCGTAATGGCCAAATCGTTGGCTTCAATGGTTGCTTGTTTTGATGCTAGGGAAGCAGACAAACCACTGACATCTGTGATTGCCAAATCATCAGTGCTGATGGTTGCTTGTTTTGATGCTAGGGATGCGGTCAAACCACTGACATCTGTGATTGCCAAATCATCAGTGCTGATGGTTGATTGTTTTGATGCTAGGGAAGCAGACAAACCACTGACATCTGTGATTGCCAAATCATCTGTGCTTATGGTTGCTTGTTTTGATGCTAGGGATGCTGTCAATCCACTTACATCCGTAATGGCCAAATCGTTGGTTTCAATGGTTGCTTGCTTCGATGCCAAAGAAGCAGTCAATCCACTGATATCCGACATACTAATGGTACCACCAACATCTTGTTTTGCTGCTAATGCCGCAACCAATCCACTTACATCTGTCATACTCAAATCATCAGTGCTGATGGTTGCTTGTTTTTCATCTAACTGAGCCTGTATTGTCTTAGTTATCGATATTCCATTTAGCTGGTTCATTTGTGCACCAGTAACCAATACAAGAGTCCCATTTAATTTTAAACCATTGCTCACACCATCATGATCCTTAATATCTAAGTCTGAATCAACACTTAATCCGTTCAATGTACCAACACTAGTCAATGATGAATTGACAACGGTATTTGCTATTGTTGTCGATGAAAGTATATCTGTACCACCGATCTTGTACGCTTTTCCAGATGCAACATCTATATGTTCACTCGATGTCCATGCTTCGGTCGAACCACTCCATGCAAATGTTTTATCACCATCACTACCTGCTTCAACTGTAATACCTCCTCCTTCTGCTGTACTATTAGATGGATTTGTAGTTACACCTAGACGAATATTAACGTCTGATACATCCACTTCACTACTATTTATTGTAGTAGTTGTCCCGTCAACTATCATATTTCCTGTAACACGAATATTACCACCGATTTGAACCAATCCATTGTTTTGAGTAACAACTTTACCATCTTCTGATGTTCCCAATGTTGTAACATTTAATCTATCCAATTCAGAAGTTGTGATTGAACTTTCTTCAATTTTTCCATTTGCATTTACAATGAGAACTCTATTTTCAGACAAGTCTGTCGAGATAATAGTACTTGCAGCACCCGTTATAGTGTCCTGTTTTGATGCTAACGATGCAGTCAAACCACTTACATCCGTCATTGCCAAATCATCAGTGCTGATAGTTGATTGTTTGGATGCCAAGGAAGCAGTCAAACCACTAACATCCGTGATTGAAAGTGAGTCGGTTGTAATAGTATCTTGTTTATTTTGACTTATATCACTAATTTGACTTTGAACATTACCACTAAGATTATCCAAATATCCTAGTTCAGTAGTTGTGATTGATGATTGAGATATTTTTCCGGATGCATCAGACACAACAACAATATTTGCAGACAAATCATTTGTAGTTACTGTTGTAATTGAACCCGTAATCATTCCTTGTGTGTTTGATGTAAGAGTATCTATTTGTGTTTGAATATCACTAGTAACCCCTTTTACATAATTCAATTCCGTTCCACTTGCTTTTACCAATGTTCCTGCCAATTTTAATCCATTTGATGAACCATCGTGACCTACAATATTAAGATTGTTTGAACCATCAATAGTCATGCTTCCCTTTAACACCATATTTCCTGATACATCCAACACACTACCGCTACCTGATGCTGTCATACCAATTCCTACACTACCGGATGAATAACGAATATTTTCATCGTTTGAACCTGTTTTTGTCCAATTACTTCCGATAAAAGCAGAACCATTTTGTGTCAAATTTCCTGTAAAATTAATGTCACCTGAAACATCTAAATCATACTGTGGGTTTGGATTTTTAATGCCTATTCCACTAAGATCTTGTGAAGTTAAATTTAATTTAAAAGGCATATATAATAGCAAAATACTATTTATTTAATATAAAATAATAAAAATACATATTATTATTTTACTTTTTTCATTTATTAAATATTTTTGACTTTATTTCAATGTTATTTTGATAATATTTATTATATAATGAATGTTTTTTTAACTTTTTATCTTTTATTTTAACTTTTATCTTTCGTTTTTTCTATTTTGAAATAGCGAATTATTTTTTTTTTACCATTGTCATCGTATCCATTGCTCTTCCGAAATGGCTTTAAATTGTAACCATTTATTTTAAGTATTTGTCTTACTATATTAATTAACGGCCATTTTTGTTTGGTTTCGGCATTTTTATGCAATGATGTTATAAATGATGAACTATATAATTCTCTCAATTCAGGTATTTTATTTTTAATATTATCGTATCTTTTTTTACAAAGCAAGGTTTCTCTTTCTATTAAAATTCCATCAAGACTTGTATTGTCGTTATTATCTATTATACCAGACAATAAAAAAAAATCTCTTACTTGTTCATCATTTGTTTTCATACTTTTTCTGTATACTATTGTTTATTATTTTTTAAATTAATTACCTTTATTCGATATTACATATTGACCATCTTCAATTGTATACTTGCTTACAATACTTGGTTTTAAAGAATTTGATATAATGTCTTCTGGTTTATATACATTGCCATAAGCATCGATATAGTGACTTATTCCTTGAATTTCTTGAACCCATACTTCTACTTTTTTAATGTTTTGATGTGCTTCGTTATTATTTGTTTCAATCGTCCCGTGTGGTGTACCTTTTATATGAGTACCACAAAATGAATGTCCTTCCTTCTTTCTTCTGGTGCATTGTGCACAATTTGCACGTAATGCAATACATCGTTCATAATGTGGAACAACATTTTTGATTCTTTTTCGTTTCTTAAAATCTTCTTCGTTCAATTTTAATGGTTGATAGTCATACACATATTGTAAAAACTCGCTTAGTAAATTTTCATTGTTGGCATTTAACATATTAATACCATTTGACAGACACCATTCTTTAATATCATTTTTAAATTCTGATGTATATGTATTTACTTTTTTTGATATTCTTTTTTCCATGTTGTTTAAATATTGGTCTTTATTTAGATACTGGTGCTTATTTGGTTATAGATACTTATGTTTATAGTTAAAACATAAGTTCTTAATAATCAATTTTATGTAAAAAGTATGCTTATTTTTCATTTATACTCATTTGTATAATTGGCTGTTCATCATTTTTATTGATTTTTGTTCTAATTGATTGTCTTTTATTTCTTTGATTGTGCACTACTTTTTGTTGTGGTTGTTGTTCTTGGCGTGGTTCTGGTTCAAAATGTACTTTTTGTTGTATTTTGTTCTCTTTTTTTATTGGTTTTTCAACTGGTTTTTCAACTGGTTTTTCAACTGGTTTTTCAACTTCATTCATTTTCATATATTTCGTTTTATCATTTACTTCTTCTTCTTCATCTTCATCATCTTCATCAAATTTCAATTCTTCTTCCATTTGTGAATATAGATATTTTAATTCACCAATTACTCTTTCTAAATATTTGTTGTGATAATCATGAAAAACGTCCAAATAATTTAAATATAACTTTATTTGTGAATCTAAATATTGGTTTTCATGTTTAAATCTATTTACAAAATTTCCTATATTTAGCCCCTTTATTGATTTTTTTTCATCCATTTTTAATTCATTTTCTTTTGTTTGTAACAAATTGTACATTTCTGTTATGGTTTGTATTATAACATGATGTATGTCATCTATTGATTCTATTGTATATTTTTTGTATGGTTCCAATTTCTTATATACAGGATATTTGTGTGCTACGTTGCATATATCTTTTATTCTCTTGTTGTCTATATTTTCGTTGACAAATTTGGATATCATCTTAAATAACGTGTAATACTCACCATATACTTTATTACATATCAATATATACTTTTTATCGATATGTTGTATATCACACTCTATCAATTTAGACTGAAAATGCAACGAATCTACACCAAAAGAATCTATATGTTTGTTTCGGCTAATAAATTCTTCATATGTTTCTTTTAATTTATTCGATTTATAATGTACTTTTTCAAATATTTGCTCTACGTGATCTATTTTATTTTTAAGCTCAGTAAAATCATTTTGTACGTGTGAAATCGACATATATATTTCTCGTATATTATATATTTCTTTTCCTCTGATATATTATAATAATACCTATGAATGAAACTGAAAAAAAAAGTGATATTATTTTAAAATGGACTGAAGAACACGAAAATATTTTAATCGATTGGGCGGATAAAGCAATGTGTTTTAGATGGTTACATGCCAAATCCAATCAAATATATGCTCGTTTAAATGCGTGGTTCACGATTCCTGTTATAATTATGAGTACATTGACTGGTACAGCCAATTTTGCCCAAGACCGTTTTCCTGAATCTGCAAAAAACTATGCATCCATGGCAATTGGAGCTGTAAATATATTTGCCGGTATATTAACTACGATACAACAATTTCTAAAAATTGGTGAATTGAATGAAGCACATCGAGTTGCATCTATATCATGGGATAAATTTTATAGAAATATTAAAGTTGAACTTGCGAAAAGTCCGATAGAAAGAATCAACGTTGACCAAATGATTAAAATGTGTAAAGAAGAATTTGATAGGTTGATGGAAACATCACCCGTTATTGAAGACCAAGTAATAAGTTTATTTCAAAAAACTTTTTCTACAAGTGAACAAGATGAAGAAAAATGGTCCGAAGCACAGAAAATGTTTAAAGAACTGAAAAAACCTGAAATATGTGATGTACTAGAAAGTACAAAAAATTCTGTATATAAAGCACCACCAAAAGTTGTGAAATCAACACAAGCTTCAAATGATAAACATAAAAATACCTTTTTAAACAAACAAGACCAAAATAGACTTTTCAAAGAAAAAACTGTATATAAATTTATAAAAAACTTTAAAAATGAGTATTCACGGGATCCTACTCAGGAAGAAATATTAGAAGATATGGAAGGTCAAATATCAAAAAAGATAATTGAAAATGTTTTAATCAATAAAGATTCCTTGAAAAGCGTAAGCATAGATGATAATCTAATAAATAATTTAGATAATAATCTGAATGGTTCTATTGACGTAATTGTCGATGATAACGAAATAGAATTATCTGATATGGAAAATAATGATTAATGTTTAGAATTTCATTCCATTATTCACAGGAAGAAGTAAATAAAGTATTACTAGTCCTATACACCACAGAATATAAGGTATTACATATGTAAGTTCAATATTGAAAAAAGAGAATATTACATTTACAATGTATAGTAAAAATATACTCCCTAATAAAATCGATATATTTTTTACGAGTTTTGTATTTTTCATTAATCTATTTAAGTATATAATTTAAATAGATTTTTATTCACGCTGATTATTGTTTAATAATTCACTCGTTAACTTTTCAAGAGCTAGATTCGATTTATCTACCTTTCTTTTGATACTTTCTTTTACTTTTATTTCTCGTGAATTTAAAATATGTTGGCTTAATTCCAATGCCTGTTCTTTATCATTATCAAAATATTGCAATAAACAAGAGACTAAGTGTTTCTTACTTAATGACGACCTTACCTTTGTCTGACTATATAGTAATTTCCCATCATTTATATCAAAACAATCGATTTCATTGTCTTTCATTATATGCAATAGAGATTCTGATAACTCTTTCTTTCTATTTCGCCTTTCTTTCATTTCTTTTTGTAACATTTTAATCTCATTGTCGATTTGGATCCATTCTTTTATATTATCTATTAATTCTTCTTTACTCGACATACTATTATATTATACAGAGTTTTCTTTATTTACAAATCTCTCTTTCTCTCTTTTAATTATTTTATTTTATAAAAAAATCTGTGAGAACCAGGTTGACTAGTTAGAAAACATAAATTTATTTGCAAATTTATTTTTTAAAAAGAGAGAAAGAGAGATTTATTGTTCATCGTCATCGTCACCTTCAGATTCATCATTTAAAAGTGTATTTTTATCCAAAATGGTTATTTTTGATATTTCATTTATTAGCTTTATTTCTTCTACATCGTCTATCTTTTTAAAAGGCTTTTTCGATGCTGTCATATATTCTTTTGTTTGATATTCATCATTCATCCATTGTGGATTATTGGTTCTCCATTCTTTTACAATAATAACATCCGCGTTTTTTTTATTGTTAGAAATCTCTCTTATTGTTTTCTTGATAAAGCATTTATTATCATCTTTTTCCCATAAATTATCGTCTTTAATATACATGGTTTTTCTTTTCATATCAGTACAGTGTATTGGTCTTTTTGTTATATCTAGTTCGCTTAGGTTTTCAACAATCAGGTTTTTCAGGGACAAATAGTAATCATCATTCTTTAATTTATCCCACGATGTCGAATTATAATTTATCGAATTTACAAATTCCTTTATATTCATTGCATCTTTGCAATTTTCATTAAGAAAAATTCCCATATTGAAATGGTTATTATTATTGTTGATAGTTGTATTGTTTATAATGTTTGGGGTAGACATGATGTTCTCTAAATTATCACATTTTTCTATTAATTTCTGTACTAATTTTTTATTTGCATCACTTGTTATATGTTTTTTCATATTATTGTTATCAGGACAATTTTTCTTATGTCTTGTAAAACTCGAATTATGTGAATATTTTTTGCCACAAACACATACAAACTTTTTATTACATTTATCCTTTTGAACAAGATTTTGTTTAAGAATATCTATATTTAAATCCGGATTCTTTTCATAGTATTCAATACGATTAATATTATTCTTGTGTTTTTTCGTCATTAGATGTCTATTATATTCTGTCTTTCGATCACTAAAATAATTGCATATTTCGCAAGAATATGTCACTTTTTTCTTGTTTTTTTTGACATATTTTTTTACTCTTTTTTGTGTTTTTTTATTAGCATCAATTAGCATTTTTTTATTACGTCTTATTTTTATATTATAATATTATTCTAATTATAACTTTTATGCTTTTATATTATCAATATATAAATTTTTTACTCTTTTTTACTCTTTTTTTATTAGCAATTTATTAGCATTTCAAAAAGTTGCGATTTTTGGCATTTTTGATCGATTTTACGGGGTTTTGTGGGGATTTTGGAAACGTCAAATTTTTATCCTCCTAATTCTTATTTTTTGTTTTATTTCAAATAAAAGTCGATTATTTGTTGGATGACATTGACAAATTTTGACAGACTTATCTACGAGATTTACATATTTTGTTTACAATTGAACAAAAATGTCGTTTCAGATGGATAAAAATTTGACACGAAAAAAAAAATTTCACCCGATTTTTGAGAAAAAAAAAAGACGGGGGTATTTTTCATTTTTTGCTGTTTTTTTCCATTTTTTTTTACCTTGAAAAATTGAAAATTTACTCTTTTTTCCAAAAAAAAGAGTAAATTTTTGTTTTTTACGTAAATTTCATTGAATACAAACTATTACAGTTTATAGATATTTTACAAGTATAAAATAAAGGTGCACTGTGGAAAAAATTTACTCTTTTTCATTAGCATTTTATTAGCATTTCCTTTTTTTTGAAATTTTTATTTTTTAAAAAATAAAAACAACAGGTTAATAGATTGCAAAGTTATTAATCACCCAAATTTTAACTGCATTGACCAAAATTTACTCCAAAAATTAGCATTTTATTAGCATTTTTTTTTTGATTTATAGGCCCTAGACAGGCAAAATTTCAAAAAAAATCAGTTTTTTGCGAAAAATTTGAATAGTGCCTTTTTTTAAGTAACTTTTTACAAGACCATTATGCTGTCATTTTTGGAAAAATGCAAAAAGGGGGAAAAAATTTTTTTTTTAATTCTCAAAAACTTTTTTCCCGATTTGGACATTTTTTTTTGTCCTTTTCTGGAAAAAATTTTTTCAAATTTTTTTTTTTTTTTTTTTTCCCCTTTTTGGATATTTTTTTTTTATTTAAAAATTTGTTTTTTTTTGTTTTTTTTTTTTTTTTTTTTATATATTAAATTATAATAAAAAAAAAAAAAAAAAAAATTTTTTTATTTTTTTTTTTTGGTTTTTTTTTGTG
>Ga0181585_10002729_pt1 | contig 15645 bp, 14 predicted proteins | sample 071ome_29_FD_132469 | JGI IMG/M metagenome (GOLD analysis project Ga0181585, IMG submission 132469) | Coastal salt marsh microbial communities from the Groves Creek Marsh, Skidaway Island, Georgia - 071407BT metaG (megahit assembly) | ecosystem: Environmental > Aquatic > Marine > Intertidal... | reverse complement strand
TGAAGTACCTCGCTTGTTTCGCGCTCTTGCTTCCTCTCATCGTGTCCGAAGCTAAACCCACCTCCGAATCCACTGAAAATGTCATCGTCATCGAATTGAAAGACGGTCCTGTCGTCATCGAGACCTTTCCCGATGTCGCCCCCAAACATGTCGAGCGAATTGAAAAACTGGCCAAAGCAGGCAAGTACGACGGCGTGGCCTTTCACCGGGTCATCGAAGGGTTCATGGCCCAAACCGGCGATGTGCAGTTCGGTAATGTTAAGGACTTAAGTGAAAGACGCGTGGGTACGGGTGGTTCTGAGCTTCCCGACCTCAAGCAAGAATTCAACGATAAGAAGCACGATCGTGGCACCTGCTCCATGGCCCGGTCCTCTAGCCCGGACAGTGCCAATAGTCAGTTCTTCATCTGCTTTGAGCCAGCTCCCTTTCTCGACAAACAGTATACTGTTTGGGGCCAAGTGATCGAGGGCATGGAGCTGGTGGATAAAATTAAAATGGGCTCCAGCCGAAACAATGGCTCAGTCACCGACCCCGATCATATGATCAAAGTAACGGTAGGCAGGCCTAAGTCAGAATCGAAAGCCGAAAAGAAAGAGTAGATTTTCGCTTTCTCCTCGACGCACTTCTGGCCAAGTGCCTCAAGGACTGGAACTGATCAGTTCCAGGCAATCGAGGTGGTAGAGACCAACGAAAAACTCCTCGTCCCACCGCTCTTCCACAGTCAGGGTGCCCAGAGCACGAATTACCTGGTCCATAAATACACCGACGCCCTTCTCTGAACGAACCACAACCCAGCCGTTGGCCTCCGGGGCCTGACCAAAACAGCAACTTAATTGGTCTGGCATAAGCAGGAATTCCTTCACCAAATTGCTCTCATCCACTACTGTGGGAACCATGAAGCCCTCAAGGGCAACCTTACTTTCATTCAGGTTGCGAATACTTTGAGGAACGCGACTGGCAAAGCGGGAAAAGTCAAACTCCACTCCATCCGCTTCCCAGTCAATTTCATAGGAAAACTCAGTCAAAATGGAGTAAGTAAGGGATTGGTACCCCGCAGAGTCGTCGTGGGGAGGAAGGAGGTTCATCACCGGCGAAGATTGATTTTCCTCGGTCGACAGCAAGGTCTTCCCCAAAATAATTTCCCCTTCGATCACGGAGTCAGCCAATCTGACTCCCTCGGTATCATTCATATCATCACGAATAAGCACAGTGCTTGTATTTGGGTCATCTGTTCGATCGGCTGGTTCTGGTAAATTACCTAAGATTGGTTCACCCACCTCATTAAATTCGCCGATTATCGCCTTTTCTTCTTCGTTCTTGGAGCACCCCATGAAGGTCAGTCCAATGGCATTCAAAAAGGCGATCACCAAACGAGTATAGTAGAACTGGGGTTTGGGTAGGATCATTTATCAGGAGGGGTGCAAGCTATCTTGAAGGCTGGTCTTGTAAAGTTGGCGGGCAGGGAGCCACGCACTTACCAAACCAAGAAGAACGATGCCTAGAAAGGTATAAAGCGCGGCCAAGTCGAAGAGCGGCAAATCCATCCCCACCCCAATCTGTAAATGAATGATCGATGACACCATCAATGAGAGAAGAAGATAAACCGCCAAGGAGCCTAGGGCTCCCAAAAAAGACAGGATGATCGATTGCCAAAGAATGGAACCCGTTACCACCGACCGACTGGCTCCCATGCAACGAAGCACGGCGAACTCCCGCCTTCTCTCATGCATGGTCGACCTCAGGGAGGCCAGAATGATCAATCCGCCAACCAATGCCATTAGGAGAGCAAGGGCGGCAACTGATCGCTCCAGCCAAGAAAAGCGGTTGAAAAAAGACGAGAGAATTGCCGGAACCGGCCAGGCCAGCGTCGCCTGATCTCCCTGCTTATTGTACTTCACATCCAAAGCCAGACCAGAAGATCCTTTTAAGTTGAGCAAGACCCCGCTAATGGAATTGGATTCCTCAGGATCGTGACCTTCCATCCGTTGTACGCCCATCAATGGAATCCAGATGACTTGATCCGACGGGGTGCCGGTCGCCTGCAAAATCCCCACCACAAGATAGATGTCATCATGTTTACGCTCCGGACGGTACTCCAATCCATGATAGGGATGGAAGCGGTCTCCTAACTTTAGCCCCAACTGGTCCGCCACCCGGGCACCCACCAGTGCCTCTTTAGCATTTTCAGTAAAGATCCTGCCCGGAGGCAAAACCTGATAATGCTTACCTTCTTTCCACTGGTGCTCGATAAACATCTCGGGCACGGCACCCACCAGCCGGTAGCCAAGATAATTATCCCCCAAGGCAAACGGATAAGCCTCGGAAACTCCGGGGTGATCCCGGATCATTTCGTAGTGAGACCAGTCGAGATTTCCCGGGGAGTTTTCCAAGTGAAAAAGAGCATTCAGCACAAGTTGCAACTGCGACCCTCTCGCCCCAAGAACCGCATCAAATCCGCAAGCCGACTGGGCAAAGGCCAGTCTAACTGATTGATTGGTTTTCCATGCCCCCAAAAAAAGACCGCCGGCCAAGGCTACGGTAAACACGGTGATCCAGCTGGTAAGCAAATTTTGTCTTATTGCCCGCCAGGCAAGCTTGAATGAAACCTTATTGCCCATCATCCTGCAACCTCCTAGATCTTGGAAATCTTCTCATTCCTCTTGATCTGATTGAGCTCTTCCCATCTTATGTTTTGCTCAAACTGGCGGATCACTCGAGCATCATGACTTACTAAAATGAGTGAACTTTTCCATTCCTCACAGAGGGAGCGAAGCAGGCTCAGGGACCGATCCGTGTTGGCGGGGTCGAGGTTGCCAGTCGGCTCGTCGGCGAGTACCAGTTTGGGCTTGTTTACCAATGCCCGAGCAATCGCAACCCTCTGTTGCTGACCAATGGACAATTGGTGGGGAAGATGATTCCTGCGATCGTACAAGTCCACTGCATGCAGGAGAGATTGTGCGTGCGCAAGATCCGCCTGACCGTTCAGACTCATAGATAGAGAAAGATTTTCTAGGCAGGAAAAACCGCTTAATAGATTGAAGGATTGAAAGACATAACCTATCTCTTTGGCCCGAAGTTGATCTCGTGCCGCCTCCCCAAGTAAATGCAGAGAGTGTCCGCTCATATTTATTTTACCGGAATCTACGGCTAGTACTCCGGCAAGAAGATGGAGAAAGGTGGTTTTTCCGCTACCACTCGCTCCCTCCAAGGCAACCTGTGCCCTATCTTCCAATGAGAATGTGGGGACATGCAAAACCATCTCCATCTTTCCACTTGGAGAGAGGAATGATTTTTTCAGATCTTTAACTTCGAGCAAGCCCATTGGTGTAATTTATGTATTAGCCAAACAGTAAAATCTGAGCAAGCGGGATAGAACAACTCGACCAAGTTTAGTTCTTTTAAATCTTTACAAACCGCACTGCTAAACAAAGATTTGGATCTATCTAAGGTCGTGGTGGATTTTAAGAAAGTAAAATCAAATTCCAAGTGGGGGGTAGTTCCTTACAGGATTACAGAATCTGGCAGAATTGAGATTCTTATTATTTCCACAAGGCGGAAAAATTGGAGCCTTCCCAAAGGAAACTTGATCAAGCACATTGGCCCCCAACGAACGGCATTACTAGAAGCTTATGAGGAGGCAGGAATAGACGGAGTCCTGCAGGCTGAACCTCTTATATGCCCTCTAGCTCGGACCTGCATTTATCTTTTCCCAATGGAGGTAAACAAAGTTTATCAGGACTGGCCGGAAGCTGTTTTCAGAAAAAGAAAATGGATTGAACTAACCAAGGCCAAAAAAATGCTCCACCACAGCATAATGGGCAGTGTCCTAAGTAAATTCTTTCCTTCAAAGAAATAAATTTCTTTGTCCCTTTGTGCCTCTTATTTTTATAACTGAAGCATGGGACATCCAAATTTTGACTATCGGCAAAACGCACCCCTCTTCCGCCCGCCTAAATACACGGGTATTACTCTGTCTCTACTCTCTATTTTTGTATTGGTTAGTATGCTTGCGGTTTGGGAAAAGATGGTTCAAGTACCTACATTACCTACCCTCAAGGTTATCGCTTGGGAAAAAGCTAAGGTGCCCCTAGAGCAAGCAAGGCTTGCTTTTCAAAAGGAGGAATCCTGCATCGTTCATGCAACCTACATCCGAAACGAAGAGTTTCCAGTCTTTCTTAATTCAATAGATTCAAGCTCCAAACAAAAATGGGATTTAGCTATCCTTCCTCATGCCAAGGACTTTCTCGCTAAACACCCTAGCCCAGGATGGGTTTACCGAGACATCATCGCCTACTTGGAACCGGGCACCCATTCCACACCGCCAGTTATCCAAGATGGAAGTTCGGTTTCCCTCGATTCTCTGCTAAATCAATCCTCTCAAGAATCTTCATTAAGCATCGCTTTTACGCGTTATTTAAGAGCCAGGAACAAGGGACAAGTTGAATTTGCTATGAAAGGATGGACCGGTGTAAATGATGACCCTTGGGCTCGATCTCCTCGATTCCAATTATATGCAGACCAGAAAAGTCAAGCCTGGCTGGAAGAACCAGCTCGAAGCTTTACGGCCTCAGAGGGCATGGAATTGTCCATTGCACTCATGGAGAGCCAAAATTTAAACGCCAGTCTGCAAATTTTAATTCAAGCGAATAATAAAAACTATCTACCCGACTTAGTGGTTTTTCCCACAGATCTTGAATCCCCGACTTATCTATTACCCTACTATAAAGAGGTTAATTTTTTATCCGCTAGTGAACAGAAACCATTTAGCTTCTTCATTCGTAAGCAATCACACTTATTGAAGAAAATTCATAAATTCTTACAATTCATCAGTGATAAAAAGTAAACTTTTTGACATTCGAACAATTTATTCGACTTGCCTCTTTTGCTCGCTACTTGTTCCCCTACATCTTTCATCGAGCGAGGAAAATCGTTCCAATTTTCCTTGGCAAAAAGCGGTTCCTGAATCGACCCATGACTTCAGTGCCATTCAGGCTCAGATTCAATTGCAGCTGGCATCCGTAAGAAAGACCGTCGTATCCGTAGTCTCAGAGGATGGGACTGGCAGCGGCATCGTAGTTTCAGAAGACGGACTGATACTCACGGCTGCTCATGTCATCGGAAAAAGTGACCAAACAATGAAGGTCATCTTTGAGGATGGTAGCGAAGTAGAGGGATTGAGTTTGGGGGGCTCAGAAATATCAGATGCAGGAATTCTTAAAATTATCGATGATCGAAAATGGGAATACACTCGCATGGCAATGAGTCATGCATCAAAAGAAGGCGATTGGTGCTTTGCACTGGGCCACCCCAATGGGTTCGATAAGGATCGGGGTTTGGTTATACGAGTTGGTCGAATCTTAGAAAAAAAAGAAGAAACATTGCGGACGGATTGCCGCCTCCTGGGAGGAGATTCTGGTGGTCCGTTGCTGTCTATGGATGGAAAAGTGATTGGTATTCACAGTAGAATATCACAAAATTCAGATGATAACTTTCACACATCGATTGAATCGTTCCATTCCAACTGGGAATATTTTTTGAACGAGAATTTACATACTTTAGCATCTTTGGAAGAAGGTGGCTTTTTAGGAATCTTATGTGAGGAAACTGCCGATGGCCTATTAATCCTAGAAGTAATCAAAGATTCACCAGCACAACGACATGGGTTGTGCCCGGGTGATTTGTTGAAGCAATTCAATGGCGTGGATTTGGATACCAAAGAAAAGCTCACTATTCTGGTGAGCAGTCAAGTACCAGGCTCCAGAGTGATTTTCGATTATTTAAGAGAAGGCTGGGAGATCTCTGTTCAAATCACACTTGGTAAACGATCGGTCGAACAGTGAAAACTCCTTTGATTGGCTTATTGTTTTTAGCTCATTCTTTGCTTTCAAATGAGCCCTTGAAAAAGCTAGAAAATCGTTCTGGGGATTACCGTTTAAATGGTGGTCCCATGAACCATCTTTTATGCGAAATCTTTAAAGATAACTTTCAGCATAATGTTTCTCTTTTTCGTAACGAAAAATTAATTGCTAACGGAATCATTGTTGATTCTCGGGGCTTCCTTCTTACAAAAGCAAGTTCGAGCGTGGGTGCCAGATTCGTTAAATCAGATGCAAATGAGACATTTCCGATTCGGATTCGTAAAAGAGATGAAGCCACCGACCTTGCTCTCTGGAAAATTACCTCAGACCAAAAATGGAAGGTAGTTGATTGGGCAAGCGAACCCATCTCAATGGATCTAGGTACTTGGGTAATTTCAGTTGATGGCCCGGAACAGAAGTTTAACTTGGGGGTAATTTCCGCATCCAGTCGACCGATTGGTCGTCAAGGTGGGGAAATGGGAATTTTATTTGAAGAAACCAATGCAACTTCAAACGGAATAGAAATTGTAGATGTCCTTCCACACACTGCTGGCGACCGAGCAGGTCTACAAGTTATGGACCGAATACTCAAGATTGATGGAAATAGGGTCAAATCAACCAATCAAATAAATAAGATCCTTCAAGCAAAGGACCCTGGAGAACTACTCGTTTTAGTCATCCTTAGGCGGGATAAGGAACTCATCATTCGAGTTACCCTGGGACATCGGTCAGTAGCCTTTGACCTTTTTAACAGAAATTTACTGATGAGCGGGCCCGTTTCGAAAAGAAAAGATAACTTTCCTTTCATCATACAGCATGACTTGCCTTTAGAAGAAAGGGCGATGGGTGGTGGTCTCTACGGCTTGGACCGATCTTGCTTAGGCCTAAATATTGCCCGGATAGACCGAGTTACAACCTACACCCTTCCGGCAGTTGTCATTCTTCCTATTCTAAAGAAATGGCTAGCTGAAATTCCTTCACCTTAAAGGCATTCCCAGTAGATACCTGAAGCCAATCTCTGAGCCACGATACGAAGGTTCGTACTTGAGTCTACTCGCTGATCGGGATGATTGAGCAGTTCTCAAAAAACTACCTCCCCTGAGAACTCGTTCTGTCCCGCGAATCGGACCGATGGGGTCTACTCTGGTATAGTTTATATCCGGATATGGACTATGATAATCATAACACCACTCCAATACATTTCCATGCATATCATAGAGTCCCCATGCGTTTGGCGAAAAGATTGGAGAGTTCTTTTTCACTGGGATAAGTTTCTTCCGAAATCTTGGAACAAACGCTCCCCCATCGCTAAATTTTGACCTTTGTCTTTGGTCAATAATATAGCTTCTGGAGTCCCCTCTAATATTTGCATTTTCACCTGACAAAAAATTTCCTTCCCCAGTACCACAAAACCCAGAGGTGCCCGCCCGACATGCATATTCCCATTCCGCCTCAGTAGGCAGACGAAAAACAAGAGGACTGGGAAGCTGATTGTTACCTCGGGCCATTTCAGTTTTTTTCCAGCAAAAAGCGACTGCTTGATTATAAGAAACACCAGAAACAGGGAGCGCGTTGTCTAATCGATCATTGACCCTAATATTCTTTAAATCAAAGAATTGAAGCAGGGCTTCCATATTCTTGAACTTTTTTGAGTCTATTTTATATCGCCTCGGAGCTTTTTCTATGGCCCAAAAACCTCCAGAAAAAACGGCTTCCTCAAGGTAAATATCTGAATCGTCCTCTCCGTAGCTACAGATCGCAAAATGACCCTTTTCATAGCCCTTAGAAGAACAAATTTCTTCGATAATTTGATCACTCAAAGAAAACACCCGTTCGCCCTTTTTCATAGGGTTATCAACCAAGGAATTCCATTCCCCTCGGGTGACCTCAAATTTTTTTATCCAAAATGGTTGTGAGATTCGGACTCGGTTTCTCTTCTCATTGATGGGATCATGGCCCACTTCATCCTCATCACTCCCCATAATGAATTCACCGGGTTCTACGCGCACCATCCATTCACTTTGGGCAATTTTATTAATTTTCGGAATGGCACTTTGAGGCAAGCTTGGCATCTCAAAAACTTTGGATTGCTGCTTAGGAATCGGGTTAGATGATTTTCCACAAACTTCACTGGATTCACAAAGCAAGAGCATAAATATCAAAATCCATACGGGCATTATTCTGCCCATATATAAAACGTCGAATGGATGAAGCATTACTCCATGTTGGTTTGGATCATTGGTAATTTTATGTAGAAGGTTGTCCCAATCCCTTCTTTACTATCGAACCAAATCTGACCGTGATGGGATTTCACAATGACATTATGGGCAATGGCCAACCCCTGCCCAGTCCCCACCCCAACTTCTTTGGTAGTAAAAAAGGGTTCGAATATTCTTTCTTGCACTTTTACAGGAATTCCGCCGCCATTATCTGCGATCGCAATAACCACACACTGTGCATCAGCATAGTGTCGAGTCGAAACTACGATATTGCCTTTTTGACCTTCGGTAATCCGGTCCCGGATTGCATGGGCTCCATTGACAATCAAATTAAGCACCACTTGATTGACTTCACCAATATTGCATGGCACTGGAGGCAAGTCCTCTTGTAGCTGAAGGTCCAATTCAGCATGGTATTTCCATTCATTTGTGGCTACCACTACAGTGGAGCGGATCGCTTGGTTTAAATCATTATTTCTTTTGGCAGACTCCGCATCCCGATAAGCAAAATTTTTCATCGATTTAACGATGGTTGTAATTCTTGAAATGCCTTCGGATGCTTGATTCACCGCATCTGGAGCATTTTCTTTAAAAAATTCGATTTCCGAATCATCTGGTGCATCTGCTGATTGATTTAACTTTTTAATAAATCCATCTGTAGCATCTTTGAGAAATAGGATATTATCATTTGCAAACTGAGAGGGTGAATTAATCTCATGGGCTATTCCAGAAGCTAGCTGTCCAACTGCTTCCATTTTTTGAGCATGCACCAACTGAGTCTCCAATTCTTTTCGCTGTTGCATTTCTAGACTCAGTTGCTCGTTTGTTTGCTGTAATGCCGCTGTCCTTTGCTTCACTCTAGACTCTAAACTACCAATTAACTTCCTCAGGCGCTGGGTAACCGATCTAATCTCGTAAGGACCAGACTCCAGAAGATTAAAGGGTTTATTTCGGTCAATTGAGTTTTTTGTCGCCGCTTCCAGCTTACGCAACGGACTGGCAAAGCTCTTGTATGTAAGAATCGAGAGAACCCCAACCAGGATCAAATACAAACCACTCATAAAAAAGAAAAGTATGGTATTGGCGGATTCCTCATCTCTGAGCGTTTGAAACTTTTTATTCATAGATATTTGAGATTTTTGCATTCTTTCGAATGCACGCATCTCTAACTCGTTCAGTTTGTAAGAAATCGTTTCGCGAGAACTTTGAAATGATTTTTCAGCCGCCTGAATGTCCAACTCCTTTGAATTATGGTTGGAGAAATTCGCATTTTCTATCGAATTAATTGCATCTTCTAATTCCTTTAAGCCCGGAACCAAGGGTTCTAGCACTGCTTCTGAATAATTGGATGCATAGTTTGCAGTAATTAAATTGATGCCCTCTTTGGCGGAAATAATTCGATCCCTCACTACTCCAAAGATTCCGGGAAACTTTTTAGGGTAAACCTCAAAGGCTTCAAAAGCACTGCGTGTGGTTGCCAAAAAAGATTGTATATCAAGGTACTCGGTTGAAGAGTCACCTGAGTCTTTACTTTCATTTTCAAGATCTCTGTTTGCTTGATTAATGCCAGAGAGCATCGACCAGCCAACTATCCCTACAACAAGGGCTCCCCCGAGGCTCCCTGCTGTAAGCAAACCTATGTAAGATCGTACTTTCATGAACCAAAGATCATCAAAATACGATTGCTTATTTAAACAACAGGAATCAACACATTAATTTTTCTTGGAAAAGGAAATTCCGAGTAACAAGAAATGTAGTTTCTAATAATTTTCAATAGGGAACGATCAATATCTGAACCCGCCGCGGCAATCAGCATAGCACCATCCAAGAGTAAATCTTCATCTAATCTCATTCCTTCCGCTAAATTACGGGTATCAATTTCCTCCAACTTGAAACTATGAGCATCTGCATCCAAAAATTTTGCTAATGCATCCACAATATTAGGGTCATAAGTCTCCGTTCTGGATTTCAACGTCTTTACAATAAGAGAATCTTCATGACCTAATTCCTGATAGTAGTCATAGTCCAAACCAACTCGAATTATAGAGGCAGCAGTTCGCACTCCTGACCCATCATCTAATTCAAATTGCGGTTGGATATCAATACGCTGCAGAATTTCACGCACATCTTCTAAGCCCGGTATCAGATCAATAATTTTTAATGTTTCTTCCGGAAGATCTCTTACCATAGCTTTCGTCTCCGGCTTTAGATCTTTTCGATGGTAAACAGACTCACTTAAATGAGGGGGTATAGAGAGGTAAGCAAGTTGAGAAAAGATTGCCGCAACCCCAACGCGCCAGGAATCTTTGAGTTGTATTTCTTCGGATAGCCCATTGGCTAGTCGCCTAACCCTCTGAGCACGACCGAAAAATAAAGGCTGAGTGGTAGCTAATGACTGGGCCAGTGCATCCACGGCACCCCTTAAGGTTTTATCTAATAATATCCGTCGACTGGTAATTAAATCGTATTGAATGACCGCATCTTGAAGGACCTTTTTTAAGATTTCCGGGGGACAAGGTTTGGAAAGCATTCTAAATACATTTCCTTCATTGACCGCTGCCATAGCAGATTCAAAATCGGTATGACCAGTAAGGAGAACGGTTACAACTTCAGGATCAATCTTTTTGATCGCTGCAAGCATTTCAGCCCCATTCATACGGGGCATTCTCATATCCGAGAGAACGACCGAAAAACCTCCTTCGTTTTTAAAAAGCTCTAAGCCTTCAAGGCCATCAGAAGCGAGGTGCAATTCGAATTTATTTCTCAGGTTTAATTGAAAGCCCTTGAGAATGGATTCCTCGTCATCAACACAAAGGATCTTATTGTTCATATTGAATCACCTACCCAGTAAATCGAAGCGACAGTCACAGTTTAGTTGACAGATCACATTGGCCAAAAACAAAGCAGATCTATCGCTTTCGAAATTGTTCGATTTTTTGTTCAATCTTTACCCGCCCATTCCAGTTGTTAGGCATTGGAAAGTCTTGGTTTTTTAATAAATCATCGAAAGTGACCTCTTTCGTCGTTACACCTCTGTCTGGGATATCAACTTTAGCAATCCAAGCAATTGCATTTAATACCAATCTCCTCGCATCCAAGGATGCCCAGTTTTCATGGAAGTGTGCTCCTGTAAAACCAAAGCCCCTTCCATAATTATAGTCTTGCCCACGTTGATAAGCCCATGCCACATGCTGGGCTTCTTTTCGCTTAAGAACTGCATCTGCCACATTTGGATTGCCATGATGCGGATGACTTTCAACTCCGGGCTTTAAACGCCTCATAGTATTTTCAGGGGGATGGGCAGAGAGAATGGGTGTGATTGAACCGATCGCTGAAGTGGCCTCACGAAACCTCATGTGGTAATACCATTCATCGTGCATTTGGAATGGTTGTACTCCGCTTGAAATAGGATGAGTGGGAATAAGATTAAACTCCGCGTTCCAAATCGGGTTTACAGACCAAAAAGGTTCAAAATAACCACCAATCCATTTAAGAAAGTGATCTCCCGCTGGTCCCTTTGTGGTTTCTACACCATAGTGAATACAGGCTAAACCAACACCCTTCCTCATGATCTTGTCAAATGAAGCAAGGTGTTTGTTTAAGAGGTGACGCACCCCACCATCGCAGGCAACGACCACAGCATCCGCATCATCCAAAACCGATGGATTCTTTGGATAGCCTCCATCTGTAACCACTAGGGTTTTTATGCCCAAATTTGCAGCCTCCAAATGTTCGGCGAGTAATTTGCACCCCGCGGCGTGTTCATGAGCAAAAAACCCATGACTCTTGGGCCCCGCAATGAAAACAACTTTCTTCGGGGCACCAAGGGAGGAATAAACAACCACAATTGAAAAAAGAATTAAAACAAATCCCTTAACCCAATGATGAAACTTAACTAAAAAAGGAAATAACAGCATTTTGTTTCTATAAACGTTTCTGCTGTTTATATAAACTACTAATTAATCTTTTTTGTGGAATTATTGGAAACCTCTAACAAAAATAACAGGAGAATGCCATTAATTCTGGTTTTTTTGTATTTCTTTTAAAGAAAGATAATATCGGTAGAAAAGAGGGTCTTTATCAGCTACCTGCAGCAAGACATTCTCGCCCATTTGTTCAAAGGAAGACCCAAGATTTAATACAATGTCTCGATTGCTTACATTTTCTAAATCCGTACTCCCAGAATGCATAACTCTGTACTCACGAATAATGGGGCAATCAAAATTAGGCTCATAGCTTGAATTGTTTTCATCCTCTGCCACCAAGGCTGGAATTTCCATGGAATATTCTTTCAAGTCTTTTGACTGATCAAACTCAGTCGAGTTGAATTCATCTATGATCTCCATTCCTGGATGCATTTCCTCATTTTGATTGAAATCCAAACACACCAAAATGTAGGACATTGAGAATGGCGATAAAGGCAATCCTTCCTTTTCTTTATCGAGGTACAATAAACCTGCCAATTTTGAATTGTATAAGTATGGAGAATCACGGTGAATCCGAACTTGTCTGATGATCGAGCTTAAAACTTTGGGTTGAGATTGTGTATGGCTCATGATTCCCAGCAACCAAGTATTCATCGGTTTCTTGCTAAGAGGCTGGATTTCTTCGGTCGGGTTTTTCAAAAGCACACACTTTATCTTCAAGTTTTCATTTCTTCGGGCACTTTCCACCATTGCGACCGCCTGATTTTCAGAATAAAGAAATAAATTTTTCGCAAAATTAGGTTGTTGATTTTGCAAGTAATTTAATTTCGAAATTAGTTCCTGGTCATTATCAACTTCCATCAGTACAGAAGCGATTCCTTCCTCAGCTAAAAATGCGAATGTACTTTCCCATTTGGAAAATTCTTTTTCATAGTCTTCACGGGAACTTTTTGACATGACCCTGACAAACAAAGCCTTGGAAAAATCAACCAGCAAGCCCTCTCTTCTAACTAATCCCAAGGTGACATCCAAGGAAGATGCGAGTCTTCTCAGTCCAGGTTTTACAACCTCTTTAACCATACCGAGGTTACCTATTTCGAATCTACCTAGAGGGTTATTAAGGTTATCTACAAAATTATAATACCGATCCCGAATCGGTCTAGAAAAACTCATTACCTGATTGGCATATCGTACCTCTCCATCCAAAAGACTGAGGAAGTCTTTGAAGTCTTCTTGAGGAGGAGGTTCTGCAAAATGATCTAATGGGAATTTTCTTAGAAATGAATTAGGCTGTAGAGAGTTTTCTTTTCCCCATGCTAAGCTTAGTCGCATCTTCGCATAAGTTTCAACAAATCGAAAGCAAGCTCCCTGAATTAGATAAAGGGTAAAAACAAAAAGGATACAAACAACAAGACAGTTGAAGCTTTTCTTTATCATGCCTGCTTGGATTCTAAAGTCTGTTTTACTTCTTCATCCGAAGAAAGAGTGCCTTGATCTTCATCGCTTTGAATATCACTATCGATGTTGTCTTCCTGTTCATCTGAGATCCGGTCCGTCGTTTGTGATTCCTGAGCATTGGGACTTCCTGGCTCATCTCCTTGTTCAGAAGATTGGGCTAATATATCTTCGTCTACCTCCCCTGGCTCTGGAACATCCTCCTCTTCGGTACCCTCCGAGTCCGGGCTTTCTGAATCATCCGTACCCTCTTCATTCTCAACCAAAACACCTTCGTCAGTTTGAGTTTCATTAAACTCATCATCCACGCCTAAAGGAACCTCTTTCGGGGTAGATTCCTTCAGTTCAGTGGCTGATTGAATCGCCACTCTGGGGGAGGTCGATGAATTCTGTTGGTTTCTTTTATTGGCGTGGTTACTTACTCGTTTACTCGAACGTAACGCAGCCCAAAGGCATACTATTCCCAGAGAGTAAGAAATGATAGTCAGGATAAAAACGATTATTCTATCTTTTGCCGCAATCACTTCATCTCCCTCAATTAATCTCAGCCAAAAAAACACCAAGAAGATCAGTAAAACGAGTGAGATTCCGAAATTCAAAAACCTCATTTGCAAAGAGATTTTTGGTAAATAGCTGATTATGATCAAGTAAAAGGATCCCACACCAATCAGGACAGACATTAGGTTTTTCAGAAAGGATACACTTTCACCTATTCCATTGAGGTTAAAGTAAGCAAAATAGTCAGGTAGGGTAAGCCCAACTATTTTGAAGTGAACTAAGGAGTGAATTAAATGGTCTAATGAAAGAAGACCGTAACTAAGAGCTGCCCAAAGAAAGACCAGAACCAACAAACCGACTGTTCCAGCAGTGAAAAAAAGCATTTTACTCAGAGAATGCATGGGCAAATAGATTATTTTATGCTCCGAAATTTTAACTTGATTGCAAGAGAATCTTTGCTGCGGGAATTAATCGACCACACAATCGCTAGTTTTTAGAACGAATGATTAAATTATCCCAATACACCGGAAAATCCGCATAGCAATATCCCCACAACATGCATTTTCCGCCGGCAATTACATCGTCCAAAGAAATCCAGGAGACTTGTTTGATTGATTCCATTTTTGCCTCTTTTTGAACAAGCATTCGAATTTTGGAAGCCATTTTTTTGGGATCTGTATCCACCTGCACTTTCACCTGCATCCAATTAAGGGAAGACCATTCAATTCCTTGCCCATGCTGCCAATCTTCCTGGAAAGTGAAATGCACCTCCTGTCTGCTTGGATTGAGTTGATACTTGAATCCCCTCACTCCACCCAGATTACCAGCAACCATATTATGTCTTCGGCTCCTCGATCCCCCTAAACAGGAAAAAGACAACTCGAATGAACCAAATTTTAGGCGAGGGCCAAAAAGAAAGCCATGCTCTCCTACGGGTTGAGCAGATAATTCCAAGCACTTTCTCCCCTCCATATTAACCACGGAGAAATCACCATCTAAAATAAAGAAATCATCCGGTAATTTACCTAAAGCAATATTTTCAAAATCTTCTTGGTAGAATAATTCATAGTCTTGAGTTTCGCGGTCCTTTTCTTCACCGAATAGCAGGTTGTGTAAAGATAAGTGGAAAACCAAAAAGAAAAGAATCCTATTTTGTTCACTCATTTCTCAAGGCTTGAAACTGGGCTTGGTGGATTCCCTGGCGAATCGCCCAAGAAACAAAAAGAATGGAAACACCGAATAAAACCAAAGAAAAAAGAAACAAGAACCCAAAAGAAAACTGTCCAACTCCTACATAGAGGGAGGGCAAAATTCCCAATAAACCGGCCCCAATTCCCCAGGATAACCCACCTGTAACTAGCTTTCCGTTTTCTCTCCATGCCAATTGAAATAATTTCTTAGAGGAAAAACCTATGGCTCTTAGAATTGCCAGTTCTGCCCTTCGCTCATACAAGTTTCTGAAAACCACAACAAATACCCCAATCGTGCCAAGCAGGACCCCCAGTCCGCCAAGTGCCTGAAAAATAGCAAGGTATGTGTTTTCAACTCTAATGAGCTTAGTTAGCCTTTCCTTGGTTGATTGAATTTCAAGACCAAAATTATACAAGCGATCCTTTAAATGAAATAATACATCTGGCTCGCTTTGACGATCCACCGTCATCCAAAAATGTTGGTACCCTCCCCTGCCTG
>Ga0181585_10002727_pt1 | contig 15671 bp, 12 predicted proteins | sample 071ome_29_FD_132469 | JGI IMG/M metagenome (GOLD analysis project Ga0181585, IMG submission 132469) | Coastal salt marsh microbial communities from the Groves Creek Marsh, Skidaway Island, Georgia - 071407BT metaG (megahit assembly) | ecosystem: Environmental > Aquatic > Marine > Intertidal... | reverse complement strand
TGTCTTGTTTGCGCGATATCCTTGTGCCTCACCCCGTGCAAAATGTTTAAGTTTGTTTTGGGAGCTGATAAACTTGATGTCAACTTCATCCTGGCGCATAATGTAAAATTGGGCGAGCATGCCCTGGATTGTCTTCATGCGGTTTGCAATCGGCGATATCTGGTTCTCGATGAGCACGAGGTCTACCTCCATGGGAAAGTAGGATTCACCTGCAGCTTTGAGTCGCTTGCCGATCTCGATGAGGTCATAGTCCTGACATTTGCGCGTTTCTTTTTTGTAAGGAACCAGGCGATGCTTCAAATAATAGTCCACCAAAAACGCGATTCGGCCCGCTTTCGTTGTAGCAATCGGCATGGGGATACATTGACTGCACCGTTGGGCAATTTCCGTGACACTTAATTTTCCTAAAGCAGTTTTCTTCATGCTGTTGTCGTACTTTGGAATGTCGCTCCTTTCGGCATGGCTCTTACAATATGTTCGGCCGTTGCATACAAACACTGCTTTGTTTGTACATGGTTTGCCATTCTTTTGCGTCTCGCTGCATTTTTGTGTAACAACCTTATTACTTTCTATCAAATCCACTACTTTCCAGTCTTCTATGGATACATCATTGCCCGACACTTCAAAAATGCAATAGGCCAGGTTTTTTATACCAACGTCAAAGCTTGCAAGTTTCATCTGTATTTATGTGTCATGTTTTATCCTATGACTAAACGAATATGGAGATTTTGTGAAGCATGTTCTTCACAAAGTCTAATTATTTTTTCAAAAAACCTGTCATATTTACTTCTGGCGCCACCGCCAAGTACGTAGACGTTACCTCTTTCAGATAATTTTGTTTAAGGTCACTGTTATTATGCACAAGTGGGTCTATTAAGCTTTCATATAGCCCATTTTCAGTAACAGGTGTTTGCATCTCATGTTTTCGTGGAAGAGGAGTGTTCTGTAGTGCGCGACGATACTCCCAACCAGATGTGAACTCTTTTTTCGACTGATTGCATAAATTCACATCCTGTGGGCATGCAACAGGTCCTGCTTCTTGTTTGTATACTTTGTTTATTCGTGCGTACTCCATATACAATGTCTAAAGATAATACTTCAAACTTATAAGTTTGCACGCACAACATCAAGCAATTCGGACTTGCGCATTCGGTAATAGTAAGGTACCGGTGGTGTGAACTGCCCTACCAGATCTTTCAATTCCGCAACGGTCAGTTCTTGATAATTGTCTGGAACAACATTTTGTTCCGCCTGCGATTCTGCTGAAACCGTTGCGTCGGGAAATTGTAATTCCGGCTCTGAATCAGAACTTTTTCGCGCGGCATCATCCTCGTCAAACTGTTGAAGCATCAAGTCCTCCGCATCACTTTCTAAAGTTGCGTCATCTTCAATAATGACAATAGAACTCTCGGCATTCGTTTGCGATTCTTCATCATTTTCATTTTGCGTTGTCATGTTTCCGGTCGGGTATTCCTGCGAGTCATTGTCCGACGCATATTTGTAATCAACGCCTTCTTCCATCTCTTTAATGTCGTCTTCAGACTCTTCATCATCGGAACTCTCTTCCTCTTCGGAATCATTGTCAGACTCCTGTTGTGAGTCTTCAATTTGTGGCAATTCATCAATTTCTTCGACGCGATGCTCAAATGCATTTCCTCCACTTGGTCGAAGATAATGTTTCATACCTTCCATGTGCATTGTTCCTGCGGTCAAGTCCATTTCTTGAACATTTAATTTGGTAACAATATTGTTTACAATCTCCAACAGAGTGGAAACTCTTGTCTCAAGCGAATTAATTCGCTGTCGGAAATGATATACCATCATCGCAACAAGAACTACAGACACTACAACACTTCCTACAAAAAACGTATTCAAAAAGTTCATAATTGATACCATTGTATTATAGTTAGAATCAAACCGCTCTTTTTATTTATTTTCGACCATTAATTATATAATGGATATACGTCGCGCGCTTCTATCTGACCCGAAAAACATGGCCATTACAGCATTAGTCGCCATTCTTATTCTTATGCTTTTAGGAATCAATGTGTTTATCGTTATTGGAAATATTATGGAAGTACTTATGGCCGCGTTTGGTCCCCTTGTTGCTTACATCATTCGTTCGGTCGGATACATCATTGGTACTATTATTACCCAGGTTGCCGCACTCTTTGGAAACGTTGGACGCCTTGGTGTGACCGCGGTTGAACAAACTGCCAAGACCGCCGGAAATGTTATCCAGAATGTCTCTGGAGGTCCCGTCATGGAAAACATGGCGACCGAACCCGAGCCTACATATACCGCTAACCCCATCATGCAAAAAGAAGCAAAGGGCGGATACTGCTATGTTGGCGATAACGATGGACAGAGAGGGTGCGTTGAGGTCGATGATCCTGCCATGTGCATGTCTGGACAGATCTTTCCTGAACGCGAGACTTGTCTCAATGCTACTATGACTCCCAATGACCCGAAATTACACCGTCTATAAAAAATATGAGTTGAAAACAACTCATATTTATGGGATAACCGATCCAATTATTTTTTCTTGTTTGCAATGCGCGATGATTTTCGTGGTACGACATTTTTCGCGGCATCCTTTTTTTCCTGGCGCTTCTTTTTTGCCACAGCCTTTTTTTCAGTAGATTTTTTCAACATTAGAAGTGCTTCGGCTGTGTCTTTTACAGCTTGTTCATGCTCTTTGGCAAGTCTTTCTTTTCGGATTACCTGTATAAGTTCGCGATAGTTCTTCTCAATGACTTTGTGTTCAGCTTCCCATTCATCCATGTTATGAGGATAGTACTTCATGCGAACTGTGCGTCGTTTATGATTGGCCAGATCCTTCTTCATGAGTTCGAATAAGCGGAGTTCTTCGTCTTTGTATTCCATTGTTTGCTTGTTTGCTTGTTTGCTTGTTTGCATACAAATTAAGATATTGAAACAATCAATTTTACAGGTTAAAACCAATAACTTATTAACTATAATACAGCACGTGCTCGCCGCCCATAAACCCAATAACATTGTTGTAGAGACTGATACCAGAGACATCAGAATAATTCCCACAAATGTCAAGAATCGCACTTTCATAAATGAAATTATACGTTCCATTTTGTGAAGGGTCAAGTGTGGTTATTTCTTCGGTTTCTTGATAGGTAGTTGTGACATACTCACTATATGTACCGCCGTAATCGTAGCCGACGTCGTTGTTGTTTCTCCATAGAGTTAATGGCGCCCATGCATTTAATATCGTCATTGGATATGCAGTGGGAATATTAACAAAGTAATACGAACCATCATTTACAATATATGTCAGTGCTGGATTATAACTGGAATCATCCACATAATAGATACCGTTCCGAAGAGTAGTATTTCGCAATTCATACCGCGGTAGATTGTTGTACTTCACTACGCTCACAAATACATGCTCTGATAATATGCGTGGGGCAACTGGCGCAGTTGGAGGAACTATAGGCGCAGTTGGTGTAGTTGTCGCCAATATGTCCTCTCGGTACCGAAAAATAGATACGATTTCTTCACCCTGGGAATACGATTCAATGATTACCGACGAACTATCCGTTGATGCGCTGGTATTGAAGGTCAGATTTGTTACGGTCGTTGTTTCGGTGGGATGAGCCTTAATGCCGTAATCAAGACTGTCGATGTTTTCTGTAACGGTAATAGGTGGAAAGTTGGTAAACATGGGCTGATACACAACATCAAATACATAATCCGCCGTACTATTTACGGTGAGGTCAAAAATGTCAATTGTCCCCAAATACAGATCCCCATGTATTTGATCATTGGTATTGAGGGTAGAATCAAATACAATATCATGAACATCAGGCAACGTAGTGGTTCCTGTGCTCACGATGCTATCATTAAACATGATACGATAACTGATAGATGTAAGACTTACATCAATGCCTGTAAATATGCTCGGTTTATTTGCAGTACCCGTAATATAAAACGATACGGGAATAGAGAGATTTATTTGTGTGGTAGATGTCGGAGTATCCAAAGGATATATGGTCATGGCATTCGTGTAAGATGTATAGGACATGGACGTGTCTTTTGTGGTCTGAGCATATACATTAAATACGGGCGACGGGAACAGTATACCATAGTCTCGCGATATTTTGTAGTTATAGAGAGGAACATTGTGATCAAGATACAAGTTAATATCGCCGGGTACGTCAGAATTCGATGAAGGAGCGGGGGCAGCCGATGCATCACATACATCTACTGCATTGTTATATACATATGTGTCATAGCGGTTATCTCGTTTGTTGTATGCAACCTTGCGATTCTTAGGCTGTGCCGCGCGCGTCTGTACCACATTTGACCATAGAGACCGTTGTGTTTTTTTACCCATTTTGGTGTCGGTTCTTTCGTATTTCAGCGTCTCTGCCTTTCGACGCATATCAAAATCAAATTGGGTATAGGTTCCATCGTACGGACTTATTTTTTCAAAGCGATTTTTGGGTAAGAATAGCTGCTGTTTTTTCTTACGTTGTGTACAAATATCCTCTACTGATAGTGTGGTTGTGGTGTGTAATGACATATAGTGCTATATCATAACACTATATATTGATTGTATTTATGCTTGTGCCGCATACCAGAGGTTGGACAGGTAAGCATAGTCGCTTATGGGTTTCATTGCCGAGAGCGAACTTGATGTGAGATTCGGACCAGCGCGCATCACGCGGTTGATTTCGAATACATCGAGAGCTCGGTTAAAATATCGAAGATTGGACATGCGTCCGTTGAACCCACCGTTTTGGTTCAGGTACACATTGTAAAAGTTTTGGTTAGGTACGTGCTCTTGTACCACGCGTCCAGATACGGTTCCATTCACATAAACATCCATAATGGTGTTCTGCATGCGAACCGCGACATGTACCCACTTTCGCAGAGGGATGTTCTTGACATCAACCGACTGAGAATTATCGCCATATTTGGTGGTGTTCATCACAACATGAAGCGTGTTATCTTCAGGGCCAATATAGACGCCCGGACCGTTGTGCAGCTTTGCACGTCCGTCTTCGCCATAATCACTGGTACCCTTGTTAAATACATGCATGTATTTCGAAGGTTTGTCTTCGCCGCCGTTTTCTAAAAACAGCCATGCAGACCAGGTAAACTCGAGACCCGTGGATTCATTGTTTGATCGAAGAATGGGAACCGCGTTTGATGACTGGGGGTCTTGGGTGATCATGGCAGACTCGCGTCCACTCAAAAGACCTTTGACAACATAAGGAGATTCGGAAGGCATGGTGAAATATGCAATGATTGCAAGACCAACACGGAACAAAACGATGAACACTATGATGATCAGTACTAAAAATCCAAATTTCGCAATAATAGAGCTGCCTGCTACAACTTGAGTAGCCGCGGGAGGCACGGCAGCAACTGTTTCTGCGACATTAGCATATACCTCTCTTACATTCTCTATGCCCATCTCAATACTATCGCGGGCGCGCGCATATAAACCCTTATCTGTTTCCGACATAATATAATATACGTAGAGGTTTTGTTGATACTCAATCGCAATGTTTGTTTGAAACAAACATTGTTCGTCAGTCACTTAGAACAAGGATACGCGCGCTTGCTCAACCTGGTCGCGAAGAAGAGACACATCAACACCGTAGTTTGTGATTAATGGTTCTTGTCCACTTCCGCGCATGTATTCGTTAAATACCTGCTGAGGGTTGAGAGGATGAGGCCAACGTTTGAATCGCGCAATGTGCGCGTCGAAAACGCCAGAGTTGATTCCGGCTGATTTGCCAGGAGGCTGGGCCACCATCACGTTCTCTTTGAAGGCACGCTCGGATCGCACCAGTTTTCCGTCAAGATATACATCGATAACATCGTTGTCAACGCTTACCGCAACATACGTCCACTTCTGGAGAGGGAAGTTGGTCGTGGCAATCACGCTTCGCGAAGTGTTGTCGCTCATAGGGATGTCGATCTTAAGGGTGGGCGACATGGATTCCAGCGCAACTCGGAACCCGGCACGCTGAATGATCACCTTTTCCATGGTAGAATCCCACGAGTTCACATACACCCAGATTCCGTAAGCATACCGGGTTGAGGCAGGCGCGGATAATTTCGATCCCGCAACACTCATTGGTGCATCTCCAATATCCTGATATTTGAACAATTTCTGTCCAGCATCCGTGAGGTAAAGATACAAGATATAGATGAGAATGGAAACAAGAATGCCTAAAACAATCAGTAGGTAGTTCATTATAATATACGGTTACAAATTTTTATACGATTGGGCTTGGTAACAAGCTATACAAGTTGTACTCGCGAGTAATCGCTAAACGGGAAAGCGGGTTGGCAAAATACTTGGTGTTACATAATGCTCCGTGTAAAGACGTATCACCCACGGATATCGCATCCCCAGATGAATATACATAATTGTTTACGTTCCAATCTTGGCTATCCTTCAGCTTAGCATTAATAAAGATGTCTACACGATCAATCGTTCGGTTAATAACGATATGATTCCACTTTTGCAGTTCAATCTTTGTGGACATGCGGTGTCCGTTTCCATGTTCGAAAATAACTTCCCCGTCCTTGTACTTGAGTTCAACGTTCCCGTATTTCAATATGCGCGCCGGCTTTCCAGTATTTTCGGTATGATTGATGTATACCCATGCACTCAAGCAGAATGATTCTGGTTTGTCGTCATATTCGCGTATTTCATCATATGCCTTGATCGCCACAGGGTTGTTAAGAAAGATGGGGTCCAGTTGAATGGGTAACGAGCCAAACGTTGTCATTGATCTGGCAAATCGATGAAAGTACAACAACGTCAGAACGGCAACCACTTCCAAGATGTATAAACTAAATACGTCCGGTGGGGTACCGCGAATTTCAGTAGAGATGGTATTGATAAAATCTACCACAAGACATGGGATAAACATAACAAAATGTCCAATGATTCCCATATAACCACGTAATGAACGCAGGTAATTGCCCATAAATGTTCCCAGTAAGTAGAGCCCCACGATAATCGCAAGAACCGTAGTGACAAATATCATAAGCGATAAAAACATGGAATTTTCGTAACTGAGGTGGATATTGGTGTATACCAACAGTAGAATCCATGTGACTATGAGACCACCAACAATAAGATTGTCTACGGTATTTATTGACTTTCCACGAGTCCTAAAGAACATTGCTTGCGCAAAATACAGACCCATAATACCAAGGCCGATGGTAACAAGAACATTCCAATACATGACTATAAAATTAACGTTTGTCGTGGTCATGTAAACCACCACAATGACTGTAGCAAGCGCAAAGAAACGGAGAAAATAAGTAAAACCATACTCGCTTGACGTAAATATGTTGTATGCTTCTTTGAGTATAGATTCCATATGGTATTGAGTATACTATATGGTAAGATATTGCTTGTTTACATATTTTCCATGGCGGTCTTCTTGCCGTGGCATTCGCGACACAGAGCAACAAGGTTGTCGACATGGTTCGACCCGCCGTGTTCAAGACGTATTTTATGATCGACCTCAAACCATGCGTTAAGTGCAGTGGAACAATCTCCACATTTCCACCCTTGGTTTGACGCAACGAACTTCTTCTTGGTCTCACTTACAGACCGTTTGGTGCCTGTTTTACCCGAATTCATTACGCGTTCCTCGCGCTGTTCTTGACGGCGCTCTTCGTTACTGCCGCCGAGTTGAGCCGCACCGAAATCGAGAAAGGGGGACACGGTCTTCTTTGCCACGGGCATATTCTTAAGGCACTCATTGGTGGACTTGACAATCTCCTTGGCACGGGTCGGATCGCGCTTGATGATCCAGTATAATGTGTACGATACAAATACTGCCGCTGCCATTTGGTAATACTTTTTGGCAGCGAGCGCCATTTTGTAGTACTTTCCATCAGTATATATGTTTCCGACAATCGCGGCCGTGATGATAATAAATACAAGTTCTATACTCATTGCTTTGCTATATACGGATATTTTTCGCCAACCGCACCATACCTATAATGAAATGTATATGATAACCAATATTGCAATGACCAACAGCATGTATACATAGTGTGGATTTTCTATTGTAAACGGAGGCGGTTCATAGTGTTTTTCATAGAGCTCCGTTGCAAACGAACGTGAAATGCGCGGTTTCCCGAGGTGTTGATTCACCTCATTGTGTATGTAATGAATCCAGTGTCGGAAATCTGCGCCCTTGTCTAAATAGGGCGACACGGGGAATTTATCCAGCAGCTTTTTAAACAAGATGCTGGCTTCCGGGTGCGGGAGAAACAGCGGCATGTTCATCACAAGATCGTAATATTTTCGTTTCATTGCTCGATTTGGTTGTTCGGGATAGTTATGTGCCACGGTATGTAGGAAAAACCAGTAATGAGGTCCCCAGACTTCAGGATCGAGTGCCATGATATAGACTAAGGCGCCATAATTGTCGCGATTGGTCGAACGACATAAAGATACGCATTGATATACTGCAACGATGAATGATAATTATTGCAATAATTGCGGGAAACAGGGACACTTGTACCATCAGTGCAAACTGCCCATTACCAGCAGTGGAATAATAGCGTTTAGAAATACATCCAATGGCGTAGAGTACCTTATGATATGTCGCAAGGACACGTTGGGGTACATAGATTTTTTGCGTGGTAAATACAGTCTCTATGACCCAGTGTACATTTTAAACATGGTCGACCAAATGACCATAAGCGAAAAAAGTCGCATCATGGACGAAGACTTTGACAAACTATGGAACGATCTATGGGGCGTGGGTGACATCCTCAAGTACAAGAACGAAGAAAATGCGTCGCGCGAAAAGTTCAATAGGCTCAAGGAAGGATATTTGCTAATGGGAAAAACGGTGACCATGAAGAGCATCATAGAAATGTCTACCAGCATATGGATAGAACCCGAGTGGGGGTTTCCAAAAGGGCGTCGCAACTTCCAGGAAAAGGACTATAATTGCGCCGTTCGCGAATTCGAAGAAGAAACTGGCTACTCTTCAAAGAACATCGAGAATATCAACAACATAGGTTCGTTTGAAGAGATTTTCACAGGCTCAAACTACAAGTCTTACAAACACAAATATTACCTCGCGTATATGAACTATGAAGATACGCTAACGCCCGGTTCATTTCATGATAGCGAGGTGAGCAAAATTCAGTGGATGAACATCAATGACTGCTGTGCCATGATACGTGACTACAATGTTGAAAAGATGGACATTATACGCAGCATTGACAGTATTTTGTCAACGTACATGGTATATCGTTAATGCGGTGCATATTTAACATCACATAAAAGAATGTAGCGATATTGTATAATCCATGAAACCATGTCCTCCGGGAAAAGAACGTAATCCCAAAACAAACCGCTGTGTTAAGGAGTGTGCGGACGGGTATGTAAGAAATGCCGATTTCAAGTGTGTTCAAGAAAAAATACCCACTGCATCATCTTCCGTTTTTGGGATTACATCAAGTATTACTTCATTGTTACCCGTTGGTACCCAGGAGCAACCTAAACTTGACATAGATGATCGCATTGTATACAACTATGATGGGTCGCTGACCGAGGATGACTATAAGGGCTATAAGAACCAGGTATTGCGGGATATCTATTCCGTACTTACTTCCAAGCCTACTGGTCGGAAGTATATATATGGTCTTGGAAACCGCCCTATTCTTATTAATGCGATTCTTATCAAGCAGGACGAACTGCGCAAAGAAAATAAACAACCTACCCTACAAGAATCCAAATATGCCTCGGTAGAAATGGAACTTCCGTCGGACAGTATTGAACAGATTTTGTCTGCGCGCGAGGAATTATCCGACACAGAACGTAACAAGGTTGTTATGCAAGAGGTGCCCGACGATCTTGAAAAGATTGATGACAATTACGTAAACAACATGGGTCAAAAAATACCCTCGTTTATCTTGGACAAGGATATCGGGGATGCTGATTTTGAAAATGACCTTGGCGCAGTCCCAGTTGATGTTGAGTCGGATGCTTACAACGAATATATGCGTAAAAAAGAGCTATATGAATCACGCAATATTGAGCGTCTACCAGAACTGTACCCAACGCTGGACGACCCGGAGTTCAGTGTGAAAATCGCCAATAAGCAGGAATTTGCGGATACACGCTATCGGGACGGAGCAGGTGATATCGAGGAAGAAGCCAAAAAATACGAAAACGCAGAGTTTGAACTCTCTCCCAACCAGCTGTTTGTTAAGAACTTCATGGCAGCAGAGACGCCGTACAAAGGTCTGCTTTTGTACCATGGCGTGGGTACCGGCAAGACATGCAGTGCCATTGGGGTCGCCGAAGAAACCCGACGCTACAACAAACAAAACAATATTCGCCAGCGCATCATCATTGTTGCATCACCCAACGTGCAAAAAAGCTTTATGAGTCAATTGTTCAATGAATCGCGTCTCGAGAAGGTAGACGGATATTGGAATATCCAGGCATGTGTGAGCAAGCAACTCATCGATGAAGTGAACCCCACCAATACCAAGGATGTTGATAAGGACGTTATCGTCAGACAAATACAAAATCTTATCAAAACCAGTTATCTTTTCATGGGATACGTGGAATTCTCGCGATACATGCAAAAAACAATGACCATTGAGGACGAGACTGTAAATGCAGTCGATAAGAAACGACGCGAAATACAAGCGATACAGAAGAACTTTGATAACCGACTTGTAATTGTCGACGAGGCGCATAATATTCGCACCACACCTGATAACAAGAAGAAGCAGATAGGAAACCTTTTCTTACGTGTAGCAAAGCACAGTCGTAATATGAAAATCGTTTTGTTGTCCGCAACGCCCATGTACAATTCACAGACTGAGATTGTATGGATGACAAACCTTCTTAACGCAAACGATGGACGCAGTACTATCAAGGAGCTGGATGTTTTTGTAAACGACGAGCTTCGCGAAACACCACTTGTGGAAGGTCAGGAAAATGGGCGCCAGTTGCTCGAGCGAAAACTTACGGGATACGTATCGTTTGTCCGCGGCGAGAACCCTTATTCCTTCCCTTTTCGCATCTATCCCGGAGTGTTCGATTCACAAAAGGTCATTACGGACTATCCGACAGTCCAATTTAATGGGATTGAAATTACCGACCCATTGAAATATACCCAGGTGTATCCACATAAAATGAGAGGGCATCAACTGGAAACATATAAAAATGTGATTGAAACACTCAAAGGATCCGAAAAGATTAATATGGAAAATATGCAGACGTTCGGATACACCCTTTTGCTCAAGCCTATCGAGGCCAATGTCATTGCTTATCCGACTAAGTCACGCGTGGGACGCGATGGGTTTGCCGAAACCATGGATTTTAAAATGGAAACGATTCGACGTGACGAGAATGTACTCATGATGAAACATCAATATAGTTACAAAGAGGATATCCTCAAGAAATATGGGCGCATATTTTCCGAAAAGGTGCTCCGCGATTACAGCGCAAAAATATCCAGTATATGCAGTGCGGTTAAAAACAGTAGGGGTATTGTCTTGATATACAGTCAGTTTATTGATAGCGGTATTGTTCCCATGGCCCTTGCGCTCGAAGAAATGGGTTTTGGACGTTTCAGCACGACTGCTGGCGTGAAAACGCTATTCAAGACCGCGCCCGTAAACGGGATTGATTCAATCGAGATGGTACAAAAGGAGGCAATGGTCCGTCCCGCTAATTACCGTCAAGCAAAGTATGCAATCATTACCGGAGACCCATATCTTTCGCATAATAATGCCGCCGATCTTGACCGCATCGTAAAAGAGGACAATAGTCGTGGCGAGTATGTTAAAGTGATATTGATATCCAAAGCAGCTGCGGAAGGACTTGATTTCAAGAATATTCGTCAGGTACATGTGATTGATCCGTGGTATAACATGAACCGAATTGAGCAAATTATAGGACGCGCGGTGAGGTTCAGGAGCCATGTCTCACTGCCATTCAAAGAACGGAACGTGGAGATATATCTCCATGGCTGTCATGACAGTGAAAAAGAAACGGCGGATATGTACATGTATCGTCTGGCCGAAACAAAGGCGGTTCAAATTGGGAAAATCACACGAATACTCAAAGAGGTCAGCGTAGACTGCCATCTCAATATCGCACAATCGGAGCTCACCGCCGAAAAACTGGCGTCCATAACAAACCGAAAAATCGAAATCGAGCTCTCCAGCGGCGCGACCGTGGAATTTCAACCCGGCGATTCCCCATTTACGCAAATGTGTGACTATAAGGACAACTGCCAATACGTATGCAAACATACCGACAAGTTTAATCCTGCCGAACGCGAGAAGAGTACCTACGGGATTCAGTTTGCGCGCATGCACTACGACGCTATTTCACGGCGGGTACGTCAGGCATTTAAAGAATCCCATGTCCTTACGCAGGCGGATCTTGTTACGGCTATCAACCTCAAGCAGGCGTATCCACGGGAACAGATATTCTATGTTCTTTCCCAGATGATTGATGACGGCGGAGAAATCATCACCGACAAATACGGCCGCCGCGGCACCATTGTCAATCGCGACAAATACTATGCGTTCCAGCCTATTGAGATCAATGACGAACACATTCCCGTGTATGAACGCGCCGCGCCACTTGAATACAAACGTGATTCGATTGTGTTTCAGGGAGATCTTAGTAAGGAGGATGCGCTTCCCGAAAAGGAAGTAGACAATTCCATCCAATACAATGAAATCGCAAAGGTTGCCGCGTCCATTATTGAGCGTATTAATGAAACGCTTCCTAACAACGCAGTGACCTCGAAATCAGACTGGTATGATTATGCATCTACCGAATCGACACAAGATATCCTGCTGTCCAAACATGCAATTCCACGCGACTTTTTTGTCCAATCGGTACTTCGACATTATATTGACGAATTGAGCGGAGATGATAAAATCCTGGTGGCCTCCCGCGTCCATTCCATAAGTGGTGGCGCGGATCAATATAGTACGTTTGAATTTGTCATGGCCAAGTACATGGAAGAACATACGGTTACCGTTGAAAACCAGAACGCAATCGTGTTTAATGATGGGAAAAAGTACCGTCTCATGATGGTGGAAGGTGACGAACTTCGAACGGCACATGCAACTGATTATGAAGCATTTAAAATGCCCGTTGCCCAGCATTTTCTCATCCAACATGCGGACATTTTTCCAGAATTTGGCTTCATTGTAACGACGCCTCGCTTTGCATTTAAACTGAAAAGCATGGGCGACAAATACAACAATCGCGGTGCCCGATGCTCGCAGGCAACCAAGAACGATACGATTGCCAGATTACGATGCATCATGAATGGAGGTTATTGCAAGACACCATTTGACGACGACAAACAAGAATCCGCCGAACACTATACAGACGAGGCCATGAAAGATATCAGCAAACAAAGTATTTGTGTGGTAGCAGAGGTGTTGATGCGTTACATGGATTCGATACGTCACCGAGGAAAGCGATATTTTATGGACCCTGAAGATGCACTCGTAAATCAAGCCGAAAAAATATAATAATGTGCGCGTATAATATATCAGTATGGTTACGCGTAAAAATAATAAACCAATAAAAACCCATAAGCGCAAGACTGTGGCAAAACGTAATGCAATAAATAAAAGAAAGACTCGTAAACAAAGAGGAGGAGAAGGAGTAAAAGAGATTTTAGAAGAGAATACAACAGATTTTTTGCAACATGATCCACCATTCATACAAAGAGATTGGGTTCATGATAATCATTTAGTGCAATTCCCCATAAACGACGAATATTTATCTGACTGGAAACCTTTGGCTGGTGATGTTAAAGATGAATATGCAGACTGTACTCAAAATGCGATGACGTTCCTTCGTATTATACCAAGAGCCATTGGAAAAAAGATTTCCAAACACGTCAACCTACATAAGTGTGGTACGACAACACCGGAAATGATTTCCTTATTTAAAAAGGCTTATCCAAATGACACGTTTGCTGCACTCTCGATAGATGTATCTAAGGTGGACGGTGCTTTAAAGGCGGGGCATGCAACTTTTCTATCGATATGGTTTCCCTTAAAAAAGAGCGGACATTCTGTTGTTATGGCAAAGGACCTTACGGGTAAAACGTGGATTATTGATGGGCAGAAATTATTGATTCTTCCGTATCGTGAATACTTAACCAAATACAAGTTTATCTCTGAGGTAACCGCGGTTGTAATCACTACCAGTACTGCCAAAAGCGATCTTAAACGTGATATAACCACGGCGCTATCAAAATCAAAATCGCAATCTATTAGAAAAAGCAAAAGTATCGAACCAACCAAAAAACGGGCACGTATTAGTAATCGTATGTCAATGGATGTAGTTTCTCCCGTGTCAATGGACATAGAATCGCCACAATCACAAACTCCCAAGAAACAAACACCCGTTCCAATGGAGATAGATTAAAGCTGTTACTGTTACTGTGCATTTTTATAGGTCCATAACCTTACACGTACAATGCTCATGTGAATGTGTATAATTCATATGAATAATATGAGGTGATAGTGTATAATGAAAATCATCCTATATGACCGGCGGGGGCAACCGGCATCGGTGTACGTCTTTACTGGACGTGACCATGAAGTCCCTCCGGAAGAACTGTTTAGAAAGGAGCAACTCGACGATTATAAAAAGAATAATACCCAAATTATACAGTCTGCTCAGTTCATCTTTGGTGACGATAGCATTCATACTATCAAAGCCAAGATTGCGTCCGAGATGAACAAAACCGCACAGGTGTCAATGGACGAATGTTATATGTTTTACACGGAAACACAACCAATCGAACCGATAGATTTCTTTAATCAGACCACGGGAAACAACCAGGTGCCTCTTTACGGATATAAACTGGGTCAGTCGTTGTTCAATACTGGATTTTCCGAGAAACATACGCGCAATATCCCTTACAAACAACGATATACCTACAGCGATATCCTCGCCATGGATATTCATCGCGTTCAGTTATTCAAGCCACTTGGTATGGAATTCACAGATTACTATGATTTTACCTATTCTGGCAATCCGTTCCAAGTGCTCCAGACAGAGACACCAACATTTGAAAATAGGGGACGGAATGTTATCATTGCGATGGATAACAATTTACTGTTCAACTATGCAGTGACTGACACCATTCATATGGTAACGCTCGAGACACTACTGGAATACTGCGAAGACAACGGATTTGACGAATCCTACTTTACGCGCACCTATTTTCCCGCCCTCGCAAAAGACAACGTTCTCACGCAATCCGATCTGGAAAAATGGCCGCGCCCCGACCTCAAGTTCAACAAACCTTATCACGAGAACGTCCAATTTTTACATGAACTCAATCGGGGTATTCGAGGTACGACCGAGAGGATAACATACAGCGAAGACGGAATCGCTCGAATCAAATTCACGATTCATGCACGTGGCGGAATATCTCTCCCTCTCGAGACGCTGTTCAAAGATATTCATTGCACTACTGAAATACCCGTAATTAAGTTTAATCCCGGGAAATCAAAAGAGAACATCTACCGTCTTTTTACGGAGAACACTACGCGTCAGGGTACAAAAATACCCGTGTTACCAAAGAGCACTGTCATTGCGGACAGCAAACGGACGGACAGGCCACATA
>Ga0181585_10002722_pt1 | contig 15684 bp, 12 predicted proteins | sample 071ome_29_FD_132469 | JGI IMG/M metagenome (GOLD analysis project Ga0181585, IMG submission 132469) | Coastal salt marsh microbial communities from the Groves Creek Marsh, Skidaway Island, Georgia - 071407BT metaG (megahit assembly) | ecosystem: Environmental > Aquatic > Marine > Intertidal... | reverse complement strand
TTGAACGGAATATACCGCCGATAAGAGTCGAAACTCATCCAAATATTAAACCGGTTCAGCCTAAGACATTGCCAGCATGATAATGCCAGTCGAAACGATCACGGCGGCGATCAGCCGAGGTCGGGCCGGGCCTTCGCCAAACCAGAACAGCCCGATCAAGGCGGCGAAAATCACCGATGTTTCCCGAAGCGCGGATACCATCCCCAGCGGCGCCAGAGTTTTGGCGTAAAGCGCAAGCGCATATGCAAGCGCGGATAATACCCCGCCAGACAGGCCTATCAGTATCTGCTTACGGGAAAGCGCTCGCAGACGTTCCATCCGCGTGCTGAAGATATAAAAAACAATCAGACCCTCAGCAACAAAAAGCCATGCAATATAGGAAAATGCCTTATCCGAGATGCGAACCCCAAGGCCATCCAATAGCGAGTAGGCGGCAATTGTTATGGCCGTACCAAGGGCAAGCAAAATAGCCAAGCGAGGCCGTCCTGTGCTGGAAGGTCTGAAGCTCAAGATCATGATCCCACCGGATATCAGGAGCAGGCCGGCCCAGCCTTCCAACGAGAGCTCCTCACCTAAAAAGAGAAACGCCGGTATTGCCACCAAGAGGGGTGTTGACCCGCGCGCGATCGGATAGACAAGTGACAGATCACCCACCCGGTAGGACATGTTCAGGAGGTAATAATAGCCCCAGTGAATGACCGTCGAGGCAATGATATAGGGGATCATTGCAAGGTCGGGCAGTGGCAGAAAGAACACTGCCGCGAGCGCGGGGAGAGTATGGCCTGCCGAAACCAGCCCGAAAGTGATCGTCCGGTCCGCCGCACCTTTAACCACGGCGTTCCATGTTGCGTGCATCAGAGCGGCAGCAAGAACGATGATAAAGACTTGCGCGGTCATGGCTTAAGCCAATATTGGCAGGTCAGGACGGCCAGGGCAGGGAATAGGTCTTGACGGTGGTGAAGAATTTCATTGCCTCCAGCACGCCCTCCTTGACGCCATTGCCGGAGTCCTTGACCCCCCCGAAGGGCGACATCTCAATTCGATAGCCCGGCTGCTCCCAGATATTGACCGTGCCGACATCAAGCCCTTCGATGTAATGCGTTGCGCGGATCAGGTCATTGGTGCAGACGCCGGAAGAAAGCCCGAAGGCGGTGCTGTTGGAAATGGCCATCACGGCGGCATCATCATCGGGCACCCGCACGATCGGGACGATCGGCCCGAAGGTTTCCTCCATTACCAATTCACATTCATGGGGAACGTGATCGACCACGATGGGTGGCAGTAATGCGCCATCACGGCGGGGATGGTAAAGGATTTTCGCGCCAAGCTTTTCCGCTTCGAGGACTCGATTCTCAAAAACTTCGGCCGCCTCTTGGCTGATCACACAACCAAGCTGGGTATCCGGGTCCATCGGGTCACCAAAGCGAATGGCTTTGGCTTTCTCCAGGATAAGGGGAACAACGTCATCGGCGATGGACTCCTGCACCAGAATACGTTTTACGGCGGTGCATCTCTGGCCCGAATTACCGGTTGCACCCGCCACTGCGATCGTCGCCGCCTTGTCGAGATCATCGCCGGAAAGATCGTTCAGAAGGATCAGCGGGTCATTGCCGCCCAGCTCAAGTGCGGTCCGCTTATAGCCTGCCTTTTCGGCAATGATTTTGCCCACCGGCACACCGCCGGTAAAGGTGATGATATCGATGTTCGGGTTGGTGATCATCTCATCGCCAATATCCGCAGGCCAGCCGGTGACGATCTGGAACATCTCATGGGGCAGGCCAGCCTCATAGAGAATATCGGCAAGGGTGATGGCGGTCAGGGGCGTCAGTTCCGTCGGTTTGCAGACCATGCAATTATTGGTGGCAATCGACGGGGCAATCTTATGGGCCACCATATTGAGCGGGTGGTTGAAAGGCGTGATGGCAGAAATCGCCCGCAACGGCTCTCTCTTGGTAAAGATCTTGCGGCTTTTGCCATGCGGGGTCAGATCACAGGAAAATATCTGGCCGTCATCCTGAATGGCAAGCTGGCCCGCAAGAGTGAAGACATCATAGGACCTGCCAGTTTCATAAAGTGAATGCTGTTTGCAGATACCGAGCTCAAGGGTCAACCAATGGGCTATTTCCTCGCGCCGCTCACGGATCAGTTCTGCCGCCCGGAAGAGGATTTGCTGGCGCTCATATCGGGTCAGTTTCGGCTTATAGGCAGCAGCGATCTCAAAAGCCCTGCGGGCATGTTGTGAGGTGCCGGCAGGAACCGTGGCAATCACCTCATTTGTGTATGGATAGCGCACCTCGACAACATCATCGGTGAAGACCTTCTCGCCACCAATACGCATGGCTTCACGGCGGATATCTGAGACTGACATGGAAACCTGTCCTTCCTTCTTGCTGGCCTTTTTTACTGGCCTGATGGTTATTGGGATGCCGCGATGGCGGCGTAGTAGAAGGCATCAAAATTCCGCAATGCCGAGCCTGATGGCAGGTTGATCCGGCGATTGACGATGAACGGGACTTCCTGTTCAGTCAACCCACCATGGCTGCGCAGAGGCTCCTTAAGCGCGGCAAGGTCATGCCGGTCTTCGGAGGTGCCGATGGTCATGTTCTCATCGGAAATAATGACGATATCGCCGATCCGGTCGGCGGGAAGCTCGAACCTCCGCGCCGCTTCATCCTTATCAATGGCGAGCATGATGCCGTCAATCGCCTCAAGCCGCTGGATAATCTCGCCTGTAGCAGTCCGATCCGGCAGATAGGCGGTGGCAAAGGAACCAAGGGCACCATGATGTACAACGTAAGGATCAGTGATGGGTAGGATGACCCGCGCTGCGGCCGTGCCCAGCCATTCATCCAACAGGTCCTGAATGTAGATGACAGCCGGGTCACCATTCGCATCATGTTTTGGCTTCATGCCATGATCGGCGGTCAGCACAATGGCCGCGCCCATCGCATCAAGCTCACCGATATAATGGTCAACCATGGCATAGAAATCCTTGGCGCCCTGCTCGTCGGGGGCGAATTTATGCTGGATGTAATCGGTGGTGGACAGATACATCACGTCCGGCTTCCATTCAGCCAAAAGCTTGCATCCAGCGGCAAAAACAAATTCCGACAGCTCAGCCGAATAGACTTCGGGCACGGGCCGACCAAGCCAGGCGCTGGCATCATTGATGCCGTTTGCTTCCATCGTTGCCTGATCCGCTCGTTCAGAGGAAAAGCAGATCGCCCGGTCATCGTCAAAAGACAGCCCAGCGCCGAGCAAGGCACGAAGTTTGTCCTTGGCCGTAATGACCGCAAGCCTTGCACCTGCCTCATAATAGCTTGCAAAAATAGTCGGCGCCCTGAGAAAGCGGACATCGTTCATCATGACTTCTTCGCCGGTTTCCGGATCGAAAAGAAAATTGCCGCAGATGCCATGCACCGCAGGCGGGCGGCCGGTGGCAATTGACATATTGTTCGGGTTGGTGAAGGAGGGGATCACCGAATGCGCGATCCGATCAGTGCCTTCGATGCGCATCCTTGCCACATTTGGCATCAGCCCCTCGGCAATGGCAACATCAAGATAAGCAGGCTCACAGCCATCAAGGCAGATCGCAACGGCGCAGGTGTTCGGCGCCGCATAGCTACGTCCATTGGCTTCAATTGGGGAGGTTAGGGGCATGAATAAATCCTTCTAGATTACAACAGATGAAATTCAGGAACAAAGTCTCTTCCGTTCGGCCAGGGCATCAGCCGGTGGCGCCGCGCTCTTGACACCCATTTCTTCCAGAGCCGCCGCCGCCGCCGTGATGACGCCGTGCATGACCGCCTCGTCAATCCGGCCGATACAGCCGATGCGGAAGCTTTCCACCACCGTCAGTTTGCCAGGATAGATAATATATCCGGCGGCTTTCATCAATTCATAGAATCGCGTGAATTCAAAAGCAGGGTCCACCGGGCAGAAAAAGGTAACGATGATCGGCGACAGCCAGTCCTGATCCAAAAGGGTTTCAAAACCAAGGCCGCGCATGCCCTTCACCAACACATCGCGGTTGCGGGTATAACGTGCCCCTCGTCCAGTGATGCCGCCTTCGGCATCGTGCAGGTTCAGCGCCTCGATGAAGGCGGCTATGACATGGGTCGGCGGGGTGAAACGCCATTGGCCTGTCTTTTCCATCGCCACCCATTGGGCGTGGATATCAAGGCTGAGCGAATGGCAATTCCCTGCCGCCGCCACGAGCGCATCACGGCGGGCAAAGACAAAGCCGAACCCGGGTACGCCTTCGATGCATTTATTGGCCGAGGACACCATAGCTTCAAAACGAACCCGGGCAGGTTCCAGGGGAATGGCACCAAAGGCAGACATGCTGTCAATCAAGAGTTCACGTCCAGCCGCTGCCGTCACTGCGGCAATCTCTTCGAGCGGGTTCAGAATACCCGAGCTTGTCTCGCAATGGATGACGAGCACATGGGTGATGTTAGGATCCTCCGCCAGAATAGTTGCGACTTCTGGCCCCCGCGGCGGCAGATAGTCGCCCTTGTCAAGCAGGCGGAAATCCCGTCCCAGATACCGCATGGTTTCGGCGGCCCTGAGACCATAGGCACCATTGGCCAGCACCAGCAGTTTACCATCTCTGGGCACGAAAGTTCCCAACATGGCCTCTACCGCAAAAGTACCTGACCCCTGAATCGGGACACATTCATAATCATCCAGACCATTGCCAAGGAGGTTCAGCAGTCGTGCGCGCAGCTCCGCCGTTAAAGCCCGGAAATCCGCGTCCCAGCTTCCCCAGTCCTTGAGCATGACCTCTTTAACCTCAAAGGCGGTGGTGAGCGGCCCGGGGGTCAGAAGATAGGGCTCCCCCATGGCAGGGGGAGAAAAAACCTTACCCGTCGGGATTGATTGATCCATTGTCATGAAAACTCTCCGCCAGCAATTGAGCTGATACAACAGCTTGGCACAGAAATAATTATATGTATAATCTCTATAAACTATCAATCCATAGGTAAAAACTATAGATATATGCGATACACTCAACTTCGTGCCTTTCATCACGTTGCCTGCCAGGGTGGATTTTCACGCGCCGCCGAGCATCTCAACCAGTCGCAACCCTCTTTATCCGAACAAGTGAGGCAGCTTGAGCGTGATCAGGATGTGTTGCTCTTTGTCCGCCGCAATCGGAAAATCGTGCTGACCGAGGCGGGGGAAAGGCTTCTTGAGCTGACCCGTCAGTTTTTTGAGGTCGAAGATACGATCGGGGAATTTCTTGATCAGTCGCGTCACGCGCTCCACGGGACGCTTCGGGTGATGGTGGATTCGCCCGCCCATATCTCGGACATGCTCCATGCGTTCCGGCGTCAGCATCCGCAGGTGGTGGTGGAAATGCGAACTGGTAATTCGTTGGATGTCCTCAATGCCTTGCGTAATTATGAGTCGGAGATCGGGGTTTTCGGACGCGTTACGGATGAGGCGGATCTGGTTTCAATTCCCCTTGGGACATCCCCGATCAGGGCTGTGTCAGGCTTGCATTTCTTTGATGCCATGCCCGACTATCTTTCATTTGCCGAAATGAAGGAGCTGCCGCTAATTTTTCGGGAGCGGGGCTCCCAGACCCTGACACGCGTGCTGGCGGCGGCACGAAAAGCCGGGATCAGGCTTGAGCCTGCGATGGTGGTGGAGGGGCGTGAGGCCATGCGTGATATGGTTGCGCAGGGGTTTGGCATCGGCTTCGTCTCCGAAGCTGAGATCGATGGTGATACCAGACTTCACCAGATCAATCTGGAAGGTGGTGCATTGGAAATGCCGGAAACCCTCGCCCACCTCAAGTCACGCGGTCATGTACCCATTATCCGGGCCTTCATGGCGGCCTTATCGCCATAAGGCCGCGGGGGAACGGTCATCAAATCCACCGGGCTACAAAATCCACCGGGCTGCAAAAGGAATTTTCATTGACCTCTTTTCATCTCCGGTGTTTGTTTGGTGTGATTTTTAGAGGTCAGCAGAAGAAGGGTCCGTCAAAATGATAAAGCAACCTAACCGGCCGAATGTGCTTTTCGTTGTGTTTGATCAGATGCGCGCCGATTGCCTCACCGGAGCACTTTCCAAAACGGTTGACTTGCCCAATCTTAAGGCACTGATGGATGATGCGGTGACCTTTACCAATCATGTCTCCGTTACCAGCCCTTGCGGTCCGGCCCGGGCATCGCTCCTGACCGGGCAATATGCGATGAATCACCGGTCGACCCGCAACGGGACGCCCTTGCCGCAGGACAAGCCAAATCTTGCGACTGAACTTCGCAGTGCCGGTATCCAGCCGCTCTTATATGGCTACACCGACACCTCGCCCGATCCGCGGCGTTTCGCGGCAGATGATCCGGTGCTTACCTCCTATGAGCAGGTGATGAACGGCTTCATGGAAGCCTTTGAGCTGCGGTTTGATGACAGCCGTACCTGGCGGGCCCATCTGACCGAGCTCGGATATGATGTGCCGGAAGGTCAGAATATCTATGCGCCTGTGGGCGGCCAGGTTGATCAGCCCGCCTTCTATAAGGCTGAGCATAGCGACACCGCGTTCCTGGCCGATCAAGTGCTCGCGGATCTGCCAACCCGTAAAAAGGGGTGGTGTGCCCATGTCACCTTCATTCGGCCGCATCCCCCCTTTGTGGCACCTGCGCCATATAATTCGATCTGCAATCCTGATGATATGCCTGCAGCTGTGCAATCTGGTTCGATTGAGGATTATCGCATGGCGCATCCCTTTAACGGCCCTGCCATGGAACATCGTCAGGTAACCGACATGGTGGAAGGATGCCCCAATCTTACAGCAGGGGACGCAACGACTGCCAGTGTAAGATCTATCTATATGGGTCTCGTTGCCGAGCTCGATTATCACTTTGGCCGGATCATCAGCTATCTCAAAGAGACGGGCCAGTATGATGATACACTCATCATCGTGACATCGGATCACGGGGAAATGCTAGGCGATCACCATAGCTGGGGGAAGATGCATTATTTTGATGCCTGTTTTCGCGTGCCCCTCATCATCCGTGTTCCATCGGCGATGGCGGATGCCGATATGGCTGGCAGGCGAATCAATCTGCCAACGGAATCGATCGATATCACGCCAACGATTCTTGATATCTTGGGGATAGATGTGCCCGATACAATGGATGGAACACCACTGACAAAGCTGCTGAAAGGCGCCTCAGATACAAAGTGGCGAGCATATTCTTTGTCCGAGCTTGATTTTGGTGATCCGGTCGACCCGACCATCTGGCAGACAGATCTCAATCTTCATTCAACGTCCTGCAGCCTTGCAATCATCCGTTCTGATTCGCACACATTGGTCCAGTTCAATGGCGATCTGCCGCCGATCCTCTTTGATCACACCGCCAAGGGCGAGCATGAAAACCTTGCCCTGAATCCGGCCTTTCAAGGGGTGCGACTAGAGCTGACCGAAGCGCTCTTGCGTCACCGGATGAACCACGCCGAAGGCCAGTTTTCACGGGTGATGATAACATCGAAGGGCTTGAAAAGAGGCGATAACTGAACCGGTGATGGGTCGTCAACTTTCTCAGTCCTTAGTGATATTCTGTGTCATTAAGATGCAACATTTCCCTTCTATTCTCCGATAGACATCGGCTGTATCACGGAGTTGGTTTCTGTTGACTGTCGGGAAATGATTCTTAAAAAAAGATATTGCTCATGCGGCAGATTTTGATGAAAGATATCAGAAGATGCGGGTTTGGGAAGATGCATCATGAAGATAACGAGGCGCTAAGACCTCAGACTTTGTGGATGTCATAAAATTGCAATACTCATGCAATATCCCAAGCAAGTAAGATAATATTCCCGCTCTGGGAGTGAAACAGGAGGGTACTAATGAAGAAATATTTACTTTCGGCAATAGCGTTTCTGGCCATGCCAGTCTCTGCCTATGCCAATTGCCCGGATATCACCGTGGCCGATATGAAAGGTGTCAAATCCGGCGCCTATCCGCAGCAATATGAAGTTGCAGAATTTGAAGCGGCGGCTGGCTGTAAGATGTCGTTCTCGTCCAATCCGGACAGCGCGGCACTGAACGCCAAGATCAAGGGCAATCCGGATCTGCCGCCACTGGCAGAGCGTATCCCGCAAGAGCCGCTTGTTGTTGTGCCCTATGACAGCATCGGTAAATATGGCGGCACGCTTGATGTTCTCTCAAACGCCACCGAGGCTGGCACTTCGGACTTTCTGTCCGTGCGCCACGTTAACTTCGTCCGCTTCTCGGATGATCTTCAGACCATCGTGCCGAACATTGCCAAAGGCTGGAAGTGGAACGACGATTTTACCAAGCTGACCTTCTATTTGCGCAAGGGGCATAAATGGTCGGATGGTGCGCCCTTTACCAGCGCCGATGTGAAATTCTATCACGACAACCTGATGCTGGACACGAACATCTTTGAAAAGCCGAAGGATTACATCACCGTTGGTGGCGAAACCATGACCGTGGACACACCTGATGAAACCACGGTTGTCTTCAATCTGCCGGCACCGAAGCCAGGTCTTCTGGCCCATTTTGCGACCCATTTTGGTCAGGGATTCCAGCCGAAGCATTTCCTCGGCAAATTTCATCCGGCCATCAACCCGGATGCGGATACATATGCAAAATCGCTTGGCTTTGAAAATGGCTATGATGCCATCAAGGCCTATTACGGCAACTCAGACTGGACCGATACTCCGTCACCTCTGCTGAGCCGCCCGGAAATTGCCGGCAATTTGCCACAGCCGGTTGTGCCGACGCTTGAGAGCCATATCTATGTGACGGATACAACCGAAGGCCGCCATCTGATCGCCAACCCATATTTCCACCAGGTTGACCCGACCGGGCAGCAGTTGCCTTATATCCCCGAGCAGGACGAGCTCTACAAGAACGACAACGAAGTCCGTCTTCTGTCGATCATTAATGGTGATGTGGATTATAAGTCCCAGTCCTTGCAGCTTGCGTCGGCCCCGGCCCTGCTTGACGGCCAGGAAAGTGGTAATTACACCGTTGACCTGCGGCCTGAGATTACCCTCGGCGTGTTCTCCTTCAACGTGACCCATGAAGACGAAGCCAAACGGGCGGTCTTCAACGACGTCCGTTTCCGTGAGGCCATGTCAATTGCGATCAACCGGGATGAGCTGAATGAAGTTGGCTTCTTCGGTCAGGGAACTCCGCAACAATATATCGGGTTCTCTCCGAAACCTGAATTTGTCTCAGACAAATGGCTGACCTACAAGACCGGCTATGATGCCGCAGGTGCCAAGGCTCTGCTTGATCAGGTCGGCATGAAGGATACCGATGGCGACGGCTTCCGTGAGTTGCCTAATGGCGACAAACTTGTCCTGAACCTGGGCTTCTCCACGCAGGGTATTGCTGGCCAGACGGTTGAACTGGTTGCCCAGTACTGGGCCGATGTGGGTGTTCAGTCGGTGGTCAAGGAAGTGACGCCGGATGAGTACCGTTCCGCGCAGTCAGCCAACAAGCTTGACGTCACCATGTGGCGTAAAAGCCAGCCGCTCGCGATCGTGCTAGGCAACAACGAGCTTTGGGTCCCGCCGTTTGAGAACTACTTCGGTGTTCGTACCGGTATGCTCTGGGCCGAATGGGTTGACAGCAACGGCACCAAGGGTGTTGAGCCACCGGCTTATGTGAAGGAACTCATTGCTGACATCAATGAATTCCAGTCAGCCGATCAGAGCAGCGCCAAGTTCAAGAGCCTGGGTGAGCGTCTGGTAAAGAACATGGTTGAAAACCTGCTCTTCATCGGCACGGTCAATGCACCTGCTCCGATGATCCATCACAACAATCTGAAGAACTTCACGTCCTTCAAGACTCATTCCTATGAGTACTATCGGACCTATCCGTACCGTGCCTCCCAGTGGTGGCTGGACGAATAAGCCAGATAGAGTAGAATTGTTCCATGGGCGGCCTTTGGGTCGCCCATGGGCATTAGATTAAAGCGCAAAGGACATTCCATGTCATTTAGGGGTTGGTGAGGCAGTCGATGCTTCAGTTTGGAAAATTTATCATGACCAGGGCATTTCTGGCCGGCCTGACGCTGGTCATTATCTCGTTGGTCGTGTTTACCCTGATGGAGCTCGTGCCAGGGGATTGCGCCGAGCGGTATCTTGCGTTCAAAAACACACAAGGATCGGGCATTTCGGTTGAGGATATCGAAAACGAGCGGCGTCGCCTTGGGCTTGACCAGCCGTTCATCCAACGCTGGGGGCTCTGGATCGTCAACGCCTTTCAGGGGGAATTTGGCGAAAGCTGTATTCTGCGGGTGGATATCGCGCAGCTGTTGGGCACAAAATTCTGGCTGTCGCTCGGCATCTGCCTTGCGTCTCTCACCTTGGCCTATGCCATTGCCATTCCAGTCGGGATCATTTCTGCAGCCAACAATAATCCGTTTCTCAACAATAGCCTAAAGCTGGTCAGCTATCTCGGCCTTGCGATGCCGAATTTCCTGCTGGCGCTGATGATCATGCTGGTGTCGACGATCTATTTTGGGGATACGCTGACAGGCCTCTTTTCTAAGGAATACCGCGATGCGGCCTGGAGCATAGATAAATTCATCGATCTGCTCAAACATGCCTGGTTGCCAATTTTCATCCTCGGCTGGTCGGCGACGGCATTTGCCCTGCAAACCGTTCGAGCGCTGATGTCCGATGAAATCGGCAAGCTTTATGTCACGGCAGCGGCGGCGCGGGGCGTGCATGGTCGCCAGCTCTTGTGGCGGTATCCAGCACGGCATGCGCTCGGGCCTATCATCAACAGCCTCGGCTTTGATCTGAACCGCGTATTCAATGAGCTGCCAATCGTTGCGCTGATCCTGACGCTGACCGATGCGGGTGCCCTGCTGATTGAGTCGCTGGCCCGGTCCAACGACCAGCAGCTTGCTGGTGCCATCATTTTTCTTCTTACAGGGTCGATTGTTGCGCTGAATTTCATCACTGATATTCTGCTCTCCCTGCTCGACCCACGTATCCGCAAGAGTATCATAGCCTGAGCCATGACCCAGCAAGCTGAAACCCTGTCCATAAACCCGGATGACCAGAGAGCAAAAGAGGCGTATTTTACCGCCTCCCAACGCCAGCTTGTCTGGGCAAGGTTCAAGAAACAGCGCGCTGCAATGACCGCGGCGACGGTGCTTATGGTGCTGATTCTGGCGGGGATATTTGCGCCATTTCTCTCGCCGTATGACCCGACCATTGCCGGGCGCAACAAGGATTACCTCAACGGCGCGCCGAACATACCGATGTTCTGTGATAAGAACGGCTGTTCAGCCCGTCCTTTTCTTCACACGATCGAGCGTGAACGTTCGCTCAAGACCAATTTCCGCTGGGTTGAAACTGTCAATGAAGACAAACGCCGCTATGTTGAGTTTTTTGTAGAAGGGTCGGAGTACAAATTGCTCGGCTTTATCCCCGGCAACACCCATCTCTTCGGGATCAGTGACGGGTTCATCCATCTCTTTGGCACTGATGCCAGCGGCAAGGATATCTATTCCCGGACGCTTCACGCCATCTGGACATCGCTTCAGGTTGGCACGATCGGGGTCTTTATCGCCTTTGTGCTTGCGCTCGTGATCGGCGGCATTTCCGGGTATTATGGCGGCTGGATCGATTCCATTCTGCAAATGATTACCGATGCGGTGCGCACCGTCCCGGCCATCCCACTTTTCATGGCCATTGCGGCCTTCATCCCCCAGACATGGACCGCAGAAATGCGATTTTTCTTCATCTCACTTATTTTGGGGCTGATCGGCTGGCCAACCCTTGCCCGACGGGTGCGGACTCATCTTCTGACCGAGCGCAATCAGGAATATGTGCTGGCGGCACAGCTTTGCGGCGCGTCATCAAGCCATGTCATCCGCCGACATCTTTTGCCGAGTTTCACGAGCTATATCATCGTTGATTTGGTCATTTCCTTTCCTTACATGGTGCTGTCTGAAACCGCACTCAGCTTTATCGGGCTGGGGCTGAAGGACCCGGTAAACTCGCTGGGGGTGATGCTGCAGAATGTGACCAGTGCCGATGTGCTGATGAACTATCAGTGGTATTTCATTCCCGTCATTTTCTTCATTGCCTTGGTGATGGCATTCGTTTTTGTCGGCGATGGCCTGCGTGACGCGGCCGACCCATATTCGGATATCAGCAGATAGAGTGGCTTAATGAGTGCGTTAATCGATGTCCAGAACCTGACCCTTGAGTTTAGCACCGATGAAGGGCTGATTACCGCAGTAGATAATGTCAGCTTTTCGCTCAACCGGGGTGAGGTGATGGGGCTGGTGGGGGAAAGCGGTTCCGGCAAGTCGGTGACGGCCAAGTCACTGATGCATCTGAATCCCGCCAACGCAATCTATGGCCCGAAAAGCCGGATCACGCTCAACACTGATACCGGGCCAGTTGACGTCCTGTCGCTGAAACGACCGGCGGATCTCAAGGTTGTTCGTGGTGGTGCAATCTCGATGATTTTTCAGGAACCGATGGCAAGTTTTGCGCCCTCAATCAGTATTGGCAAACAAATGATTGAACAGCTCCAGCTTCATTCGGAGATGAGCCGTGCGCAGGCAAGGGAGATTTCGGTTGAAATGCTTGATCGGGTTGGCATTTCCGACCCATCACGCCGGATTGATCAATACGCATTCGAGCTTTCGGGCGGCATGCGCCAGCGGGCGATGATTGCCATGGCCTTGTCGACCAAGCCGAAACTGCTGATCGCCGATGAGCCGACCACCGCTCTTGATGTCACCATTCAGGCACAGGTGCTGGATCTGATGAAGGATCTGGTCAAGGAGTATGACATGGGCATCATCTTCATCACCCATGATCTGGGGGTTGTCGCCCAGACCGCCGACAAGGTGAGTGTCATGTATCTTGGCCGGTTGGTAGAGGAAGGGCCGGTCCGTGAAGTTATCAATCAGCCCAAACATCCATATACCCGGGGCCTCTTGGCCGCGCTACCGCGGCTTGATGATCTCGACGCGCCGCTAACCCCGGTGCCTGGTGATATTCCCTCGCCGTTGGAACGCCCGGATGGATGTGTCTTTAGCACGCGATGCAAAGAAGTTGTGGGGCCGGTCTGCTCGGCGCAGATCCCGCTGGAAGAATGGGTTGATCCGTCACACCGCGTCGCCTGCCACCTCCACCAGAAGGAAAGCCTGTAATGGAACAGAGAATGCTGATTTCCGCCAAGGGGCTTTCGGTGAGCTACCGCATGAACAAGGGGCTGTTCAGCCATTCCAGCCTCAGGGCGGTGGATAATGTGTCGTTTAACATCCGCAAAGGATCCTTCTTCGGGCTGGTGGGAGAGAGTGGCTCCGGCAAGACGACCTTAGGCCGCGCACTACTTCTTGCCGCACCGATTTCCGGTGGGGAGGCAATCTATCAGGATGATGAAGTCCGCTATGACCTGACCCAGATTGAAAAGGCGGAGCTTGGCGATTACCGGCGCCGGGCCCAGTTGATCTTTCAGGACCCTTATGCCGCCCTGTCGCCGCGCATGACCGTGAGGGATATTATCGCCGAGCCGCTGGAAGTGATGAACATCACGGCCTCGCGTGAGGAAACCGATGCACGGGTGCGCGAGATTGCGGATAAGTGCCGGCTTAATCTTGAGCATTTGCGGCGCTTTCCCCATGCCTTTTCCGGCGGCCAACGCCAGCGCATCTCGATTGCCCGTGCTCTTGTCTCCGGGCCTCAGTTCATTATCGCCGATGAAGCGGTAGCGGCCCTTGATGTCTCCATCCAGGCCGATGTACTCAATCTGCTCAAACAGCTTCAAGCAGAAATGGGGCTGACTTTCATGTTCATCAGCCATGATTTGAGCGTCGTGGCGCATACCTGTGACCATGTGGCGGTCATGTATCTTGGCCGGCTCGTTGAAATCGCACCGACACGAAAGCTTTTTGCGGCACCCAAGCATCCCTATACCAAGGCGTTGTTTTCCGCGATCCCGTCGCTCAATCCTGATGATCGTGGCAAGGCGCAGAAACTGGAAGGGGAGATCCCTTCACCCACCAACCAGCCGCGAGGATGTAAATTCCACACCCGTTGCCCCCACGCCATCGATATCTGCAAATCAGCTGAGCCAATACTTGAAACTGTCGAGACTGAGCACGACGTTGCCTGCCATCGTTGGAAAGAGCTTTTTGCCTGAATCTGTGCTGGCTTCTGCAGGCGCGATGCCGCATTCCAACTGCTTGCTCACTTCTGAAATATATAGTTTGGCACCATCAAAGAAAGTTTGGGTATGAGTTGGTTGTAAGGATACGCAACCGACGTTACTTAAAGCTTGATTTTGCCAGGCTTTTGAGTTGCCACGCCGGAGGGCGCGTCAGCCGAGGGGGCGGCTCATGCACGCGACCTCACGACACCTATGCGGGGGTTGAGCTTTGCGGCGACCATCCAGGAAATCAAGAGAAGACCACCGCCAAATGCAAACACCGTCGCCAATGGTGCAAACAACAGAACCACCGCGGATGCACCCGGCGTTACTATCGCGGATACATCTCGGAAACTAGAATATACCGCCGACATCTCATTCCGGTCCGAGGGTTTGACCGCCATAAGAAACGGCAATCCTCCACAGATATCCAGAAAAATCATGGCAAAAGAGCCGGCAAGCAAGAGGCCAATCGCAACCAAAGGCCAGTCACCTACAAGGCCAGCCAGACTAAAAAACACCCCGGCCAACAGAAATCCAGACCGTACCGCTGTTTTCACCCCGAGCCGGCGGAGCAGGTAAAGCATCAACGGGGTGATGAAAAGGAGACTATTGGTGAGCGACAGCAACAATCCGCCCAAAGATGAACCAAGCCCGTTTTCGAGCGCATAGATCGGCAGATAGACCACATACACCCACCAGCCGCATGACCTTGTAACCGCAAAAATCCAACCGGCAACAAGCCGTTTCTGCCTGAAAAACCGACCAAGATAGGCCAAGGGGTTGATGGCAGGGGTGCTGGCCCTGACGATGAGCTTGCCATTGTTGAGCCGCATGGCCCAGAAAACAATCATCAAGGCTACCGCCGCCGTCATGGAAATAAAGAAGGGCAAAGGGCGCCACCATTCCCAGAGCATCACGCCCACCACCGGCCCCAACGTCCAGCCAACGGCCGAATACAGCATCCTCAGGGTTTCGCATTTGCCAAAATCATGTCGCTTGACATAGTCCAGCACATAGGCATTCAGGCAAACAAACAACGTTACTGTGGCAAGGGTTGTCAGCATCAAGCCGACAACAACTCCATACGGATGACCCGAAGCGGCAAGTCCAGGCCCGCAAAACATCATCAGAGCCCCGAGACTGTAGGTCCAGCGGCGGGACAACTTACGACTAATCGCCGGCACAAGAAGACCAAACAGAAGCGAGATACATCCGATGAGAAAATATACCTCGCTGACGGCCTGCGCTTCTTTGAGGGCCTTATACATCTCCAGCGGAAAGACAGAAACAAGACTACCACGGGCAATAGCCTCCACCCCAGTCAGTGTTGCAAATCCATGAACACTCGGGGCCGGCGCGTGACGCACTAGTTCAGGTATATTGCGCTCAAACATCTTGTCACCTCAACAAGGTGACGCTGTCACGGATGGGCACCCTTGTCTAACAAAAGGGCGACAAGCTGAATTGTCGGTTTTACAACAGCATCAGGAATTTGCCTCATCCGGCACCAT